>SAMEA3663175__coassemble_30_pt1 | contig 59519 bp, 51 predicted proteins | sample SAMEA3663175__metabat2_low_PE_006 | metagenome-assembled genome bin SAMEA3663175 (sample SAMEA3663175) | pig gut metagenome | biome: pig gut; feature: pig-associated habitat; material: faeces | place: Denmark | collected 2012
TTGACGGAAATGAACAGAAAAAAGAATCCGAAATACATTACATGGATTCTACACCGATAACAGTCTGCATGAATCATAAAATTTACTCTCACAAAGTAACAAAGGGCATTGCAAGAAGAAGTAAATCGACAAAAGGCTGGTGGTACGGATTCAAAATAAGTGGAATCTGCAATGAACAGGGCGATTTTGAAAACATCATTTTCAGTTATGCAAATATTGCTGACTGTAAAATTGCAGAAAAGCTTGCAGAAGTTGTAAAGGGGACAATACTTGCGGATGCAGGATTTCTATAGCATTGCAGCTTATATGATTAACCGCAATCTGGACTTTTATCAAAAGTTTTTCAGATTACGGTTAATTTAGAAAACTCGAATTTCGGGCTAAATAGTTAAATCCGTGCCGCTACGCAGCACTAGTTAAAAGCCCTAACACTACAAACACAATAGTAATCGTTGCTCTTGTAGTCGTTGCTCATACCGCCACTGCCGAAACCCAGTACCCGGGCGACATCATTGTAGGAAGGGTACTGACAACAAGACCAGTAATAGCTTGTGCCAAATTTACTTCCGCCTGCTTTTGAAAGGCTTGCATCTACTGCAGTTTTGTTCTGATAGATTGTGTACAGTTCTGCCACAGTTGGTAAATACCAGCCTGTTGCAAGGTCTCCTGTAAGGCCGTTTGTTTCAGCATAAGTTAAGCTATAGTTCCATGCAGGGTATTTTTCAGGATTGCTCGCTGCATCAGAACAGGCTTCTTTTAGTTTTTCCCAGCCGTCGCTTCCGTCCATGTAGCCGGTTGTTTTATATCCCTGCAAAGCAGTTATGTTTTTGTTGTAACCTGCGGCACTACTTGTACACCATTTAAGACCGATTCTGTTATGAACAATTCCTACGCCAAGGGCTGGCTTGCCGTCTGCCACGGCACGAACAATTACGGCGGCAACTGTATCGCTTTTTGGAGTCTCATCTTTAGACAAAATTGTTCCGTCTTTTAAGACAAAGTCTCCTACTGCACATTTGCTATAATCTGGTTTTATTGTATAACTAACACTTGCAACAGCACTGTCGTTCATGCCGTCCTTTATTGCGATTGCCTTAAGTGTTACGGCTTCCATTACGCTGATTGCAGCTTTGTATTCTGTGCTTGATGCTGTTGGTTCAGTTTCATCTGTTGTGTAGTAAATCTTTGCACCTTCTGTTGCACAACTGATTGTTACACTTGTTCCGCTGTTAACTGCACCTGAAGCAACACTGAATACTGGAGTTGCTACTGTTTGCTTAACAGGATAATCAATACCGTTAGAACAACTGAACATTCCCAATGTAAGAACTGCAGCAACTGCAACTCCTGCGACTTTTTTCAAAATACTTTTCATGGTATTCTCCCTTAAAATAATTTTTATCGCTTTGTCACCTCAATGGCAGTGGGGAAAAAGATTTCTCTATTCCTCTTCGCTTCAATCGAAATGACAAGCTTAAAACAAAAAAGGCACAGTCCTCCGCCGACAAAACAGAGTCCTGTGCCTTTTAAAATTTTCAACTATTATTGTATATTTGTTGTCTGTATATTCCTCGCCTAGAGAACTGAGAACTGAGAACTGAGAACTGAGAACTGAGAAACGCTACTGTTTTCCGATTTTTGTGTCAATAACATATTCTAGTATTATAATTCAAATTTCGTGTAAATACAATTAATTTGCTCTTTAAAAGGCAAAAAGGCAAAAGCCAGATTTATGATATTTTTTTCTCAAAATTCTGGCTTTTTTTTTCAGGCCTTAAAAATTGGAGACCTTTTTCAGTGGACTGGCTAAACGCTGACCATTTTTTTACTTTCCAACATCAAGAAGAATGTCACTGTTAATTCCGTTTTGATTTAATTTAACGGTTACAAGATTTCCTGTTTTGACTGCCGTAATATTCTGCTGTGAACAGAACTTATAGAGAATAGAAGCTGGAAAAGCTGCACTCTGTGAAAGTGAAATTTCTACGTTGAAAATCTGGTGACCATTTTCTGTTCCATTCGATTTAAAGAACATATAGAAGGTTTCTGACAATGTCTGATTGTTATAAAGCATTTTGCAGTCACCTGTTAAAAGGAACGAACCATCGTTTTCTGGATTACTAAAATAAACTGCATTACATGCTTTTAACAAATCATAATTATTTATCACAAATCGTCTTATTGCAGGCGGTTCATCTGTAGGTCGTGATTTTGAAACAGCCTCAACTGAAAGATTTTTCTGTGCTGCTTTAATTTCATTCAATTCTGTTAAAATCTGAGTAAGAACAACATCCTGAGGATTCTTGCTTCCAGTAAAGGCTGTGGTATTAGTTCCCATCAAACCTGACAGACTTGAAAAAGCTCCCTGCTTTGCTAACGCTGAAAGATCTGCAGCTGTCAAATCGTTAAGGGTTGCTGGAAGAACTGGATTTGCTTTTGCTGTGGCGGTCTGGTTTTCTTTTTCAGTTGTGGTTGTAGTGGTAGCTGTCTGATTCTGTGTCTGTGATTTTGTTGACTGTGGCTTCTGACCTTGTGTGTGATATCCAGGCATTGTTGGCTGTGAAGAAATTGAAGGCATCTGTGGCATTTGAATATTTGTCACAGGAGCTACAGGGGCAACCGGCGCTACTGGAGCTGTCGGTGCTTTGACTCCACCATTCTGAGAAAAACAATTAAACGAAATTAAGGCAAAAGCTACGGCTGCAACAAAATTCCTCTTACAACTGTGCAAGAGATTCCTCCACGAATTCAAGTCTCTGCTGAAGTTGTGCAATAGTTTTAGAAAGACGATTTTTTTCTTTTTCAAGCTTTGTTTTCTGATCAACAGGTGCCTGAGCCTTTTGCTTCATCAGCGAACGAACAGTAGCAGGACTTTCGCCTGCCATAATCTGTTCCTGGGCTTCAGCACGTTGTTCCGGCTTTTTGATTGCAGAAAGCATCTTCATATTATCAAAACCAATAGCTGGATTTACATCCTGAACTCTACCGACGCGTGTAATATCACGTGCAGAATTTCGAGGCAAACACAAAATGCGGTCAATGTAATCTTCATAACGGATATTTGCTTTCTGGCACAAAGCATGAGCCTTTGCCAAAAGCTTTCCAAATTCCTGCATGATTCTACCATTTGCTTCAATATAATTTTTCTGAATGTTTTCTGTAAGTTCCTTTAATTCAGGGAACGAATCAATGTCGATTGAGTAATATTTTTTTTCTTCTGCAATTTTTAAAAGGGAATGAAACTTTGCCCAGAATGCTTCGTTATGTACTTTTGCATTGTACATATAAGAACTTCCGTTTAACGCAATCTGTTTTTCGGCAATAAGGTGATGCGTGTATTCATGAATTGAAGTGTAAACAAGTTCCGAATCAGTTTTGAAATTTTTATTGTGAAGAATGATTTCGTGTGTATCAGGTTTGTAAAGTCCGTTAACACGGCAGCTTTCTTTTCCACTCTGAGTTACTGTAAAGTCTAAGTCTGTTGATGCAATGTCGAGAAGCATCTCTTTGATTTTTTCGTTATCCATGGTGGGTATTCTAGCACAAATGGGGGGGTTATTACTATTGATTGGGAAGTAATTATTTGGTGAGTTTAATTTGAAATAAATTTGAAATTCAGATGGAATTTTTAAATATATGCTATAATTATTATGACTGGCTTTTGTCAGAATGTTTTAAAGTCAAAGGAGAAATTTATGAAAAAAATTTTATTAGCTGTTTTATTAAGCTTAGCCGTTGCAAGTGGTTTTGCTGCCGGGTCAAAAACCTATAGTTCATTCGGGTTCCATTTTTCGACTCCGTTTATGTTTGAATTTGGCAGTGCCAACGGAGAAAAAAATACTGGCATTACTAACTCTGTTGCATTTGGAATTAATGCAACTAACTTATATAGCGAAAAAATAGGTATATATGCAGCTTTAGATATTATGCTTCCACTTTCTATTACTAATTACCAGACTTCTAATGGTCAAACCAAGTCGATTACTGTTACAAGAGATGATTACAGAGCTCTGTGGGGTATGTCTTGTTTAATGGGACCTGCAATTGTTGTTTCAAAATCTGAGAAAAATATGTTTTTAATTTCTCCTGGCGTTCACTTTAATATGCTTTGTGCAGAGGCTGCTGCTACGTTGACATCATATACATTAGGCGTTGGAGCTAACTTCCAGTACAATCTCTTTTTCGGTTCAAACGGATATTTTAATTTTGGTGGAGATCTGGCATTTGATTTTCTGGGATGGGCATCTTTATCGGGAAAAAATTATTCTGTAAACTCTGTAACCGTTACAGTTGTGCCTAGAATCGGAGTAGGTTTCAGATATCGGTAATTAATTCAAAAATCCAAGTTTCGAAAGAATAATACTTGCACTTACAGTTGCTGCAGTTTCAGTACGCATTACACGGCTTCCCATGGAACAGATTTTAAAACCTTTTTCTCTGAGAAGCTCCCTCTCTTTGTCTGTCCAGCCACGTTCACTGCCAATTGCAGCAACTACTTTCTGATTTTCAGAAAGTTTTTCTACGCCCCTCATCAAAGCTTCAAGACTGCCTTCAGGGCGAATGTTATCAAGTGTAATTTTTATATCATTTTCAGAAATAGATTCAAGGCATTCCTTAAGTGAGGAATGAAGGAAAAGCTCTGGAACATGAGTCGAGGCCGCCTGAACTGTTCCGTCTAAAAGCATCTGGTAAGCAGCGCCTCGTTCCACCAAAGTTGACTGCATGTAAGATTTTTCACCAAGTTCTGTACCCGTAAGGTGAACTTCGCAAGCCCCCAAAGCTGCTACATCACGCAAAAGGCGTTTAAGCTGAATAGGACGTGGAAACCCGATTATCATAATCAAAGGGAACAAAGGTTTACCGTCAGATTCCCCTTTAAACGAAAATTCATACTGAACATCATTTTTACCTGTCTTTGGATTTGGAACTTCAACTGCCTTTGTAATAGTCGCAGTTCCTGCCTGACCACCAATAATACCTGCAGAAAAAGTATCACCCTCGTTTTTGTGAAGCACGCGGTTAAGATGAATTGCCCGTTCATCCCGGGCATCAAGAGGCTTGTTGATTTCTTCATTTGTAAAAAGACAGATATTCATAAGAATATTATACAGAAGCCTGCATTTTTGTGGTATAGTTAAAATATGAATTCAATGAAATCTTTACTCAATAAAAACTCTACTCCTGCACAGACAGTAATTTCCACAGTCTGCAAAATCACAAAAGGAGAAAAAGTCCTAATCGTTGCAAATCCTGAAACAAATCTTATTGCCCAGGACATTTATACAGAAGCGCTGGCTGCCGGAGCGCATCCAACCCTCATCTTTCAGCCGGCAAAAAAATCAATGGACAGCGCAGAACCAGCAGTTATCGGCGCGCTTAAATCCGAACCCGATGTATTTTTCTCAATCTCCCATGTAAAACTGGGAAAAGATCCAGAAGCAGCTGCAAATCCATACAAGACAGAGGACGGTCGAACCTTCGACCACATTTTTGACTATCTTTTAGACGGCAAAAAAACAATGCGCGCCGTATGGACACCAGGCCTTACAAAAGACATGTTTGACCGCACTGTAAACATCGACTACGCATTGCTTGCTGACCGCTGTGCCAAATTAGGTAAAAAATATGACAATGCTGTTTCAGTACATGTAACTGCCCCTGGCGGAACTGACATCACTGTTCCAGTTGAAGGTCGTAAAGGTCTTTTTGATGATGGAGATTTTTCTAAGCCGGGAACAGGCGGAAATATTCCTGCCGGTGAAGTATTCATCAGCCCGGTTGTAGGTGACCCAAAAGTTGAAGGTTCAGGTTGTAATGGTACTATTGTCTTTGATGGTTCAATGACATTTGGTGACGGAGATTCAATCATCAAGACACCAATTGAGGTTTCTGTAAAAAATGGATTTGTTCAGACAGTAAAGGGCGCCGAAGAAGCAGCTCGACTTCTTAAAACAATTGAAGATGCAGAAGCAAAAGCTGTTAAGATGGAAAAGGAAGAAAAGCTTCCAGCCGGTCAGGGAGAAATCTACAAGCACAATGCAAGAAACATTGGCGAACTTGGAATCGGATTAAACCCTGCTGCAACAATTACCGGCAACATGCTTGAAGACGAAAAAGCCTTCAAAACCTGCCATTTTGCCATCGGCCAGAATTATGATGGAGACGCCCCAAGCTTAATTCACCTTGATGGCGTTGTAAGAAATCCTACTATTGTAATTACTTATAAGGATGGATCTGCATTCACCGCTTTGGAAAACGGTGAACTTAAAATCCAGAATTCCATTATTAAAAAAGCAATTGATGCTATAAAGTCTTAATCATGTCGCTTTCTTCTTTGATCTGATTGCGAGTCATCATTTCAGAGTGTTTAAGCATACTTGCAGGAAGCCCGTAAACTTTTTCAAGATCAGCATCGGTCATAACTTCTTCTGGAGTTCCAAGATCGATGTCATGGTTTGGATGGAAAAGCATTACGGTTTCTGCATATTTTCTTGTAAGATCAAGTTCGTGCATTGAAATATAAATTGTAGTTCCTGTTACTTTGCAGAACTCACGAAGGTATTTCAATGCATAATTTTTCTGATAGTCTTCACAGGCAAAAAGAGGTTCATCCATAAACACAGATTTGGAACCATAAATCATTGAGAATGCAATCAGTACACGCTGCATCTGACCTTTACTCAAAGCATTCAATTTTTTTTCACCAAGGGAATCAAGCTCAAACACTTTAATGATCTCAGCAAGCAGATCACTGTTTGAATCTTGAACACCTTTTGCTGATCCTTTCAACATTCCGTTTTCATAAACATAATTGAGAAGATCAGAAACTTTGTCATCTGTATCAAATTCCATATTCTGATAAAGGAATGAAGCAAGTTCATTCTTTTCTTCATCAGACAAGGTAGAAGTTTCTTTTCCAAAGAGCCAGATCTTTCCCTCTGAAGGCAAAAGGCGGCCGCTGGCTAAAAGCATAAATGTAGATTTACCACTGCCGTTTGGACCAACCAGGCTAACAAAACCGCCAGGCAGTTCAGCACCAAAATGATCAAAAATTACTGGAGGCTGAATCTGATTTCCGTTTTCATCAAGATCGCCTTCAACAGCAGGATAAGAAAAATGTACGTCGTTAAATGTAATGATACTCATGCTTTTATTTTAACAGAAAACAGTATTATGGTGTAGACGGAATTTTCAAGGTTCAGGGAATTTTTACAATTTCCTAAATCTTTCTTAAGAACTTAAAACTGTTTTTTTCTAAAAGAATATTGCGTAATTTGAAAGCTTCTATTTTTTCTCCGCTTATCATATCCTGGTAAACTTCTGAATCATTCTTTGGCTTTGCATCAATCAACGCTTCTTTATCGTCACAGTTGCAGATTACAACCACTCGTTCAGAACCTTCTTTACCATCACAGCTTTCAAAACCGTTATTTAATTCTTTCCCATCAATGGCGCCCACATAATTCCTTGAAAAAACAAACTGTCTGTTTGCCACCATCTCTTCTCTGTAATCACCTTTTTGAAGTGCCACAGAATTTTTTCTGATTTCTGCAAGTTTAGAAATACCTTCAGCAATAAAACCAGAATCAAATCCAGGCCAGGCAAATTCCTCAAGATCTGCAAACGGTGGAACAGCGGGACGAAGCTCATAATCATCCCACTGACCACGCTTTCCGCGGTAAGCATATTCGCTTCCGTAATACACCGACGGAATCCCTGGCACTGCAAACATCAATGCGTAAATCAGAAGAAGCTTTTCTTTGGGATTTTTGATTGTGGAAGCGATGCGGTTAACATCATGATTGTCTAGAAAATTATAAAGTGGCGCATATTTGTAAATTCCTTTCTGCTGACCAAACTCACGATTTAAGTTGTAGGAAAGCTCAAAGAAATTGAAATTGTCCACCGACGAATAAATTGCTTTGTACAGCTGATAATTTGTAACTGAATCAATGCGGTTAGAACTGCACCACTGATTGTAATCACCGTAAACCACTTCGCCCATTAACCAAAAATCATTTTTTTTACTACGACAGAAAGAACCAAGGGCTTCAAGAAATTCCTTGTCCATAACATCGGCAGCATCAAGACGAAGACCGTCAATCGAAAATTCCTCAATCCAAAAATTTACTGCACCAAAAATATGATTACGGACAGCAGTATTTTTAAGATTCAATTTTACAAGATCCTTGCAGCCTGCCCAGCCTTCATAATCAAAAGAGTCACCGTAATTGCTCTGTTGACTAAAATTAAGATTTAAATACCAGTCTTTGTATTGAGAATTCTGACCATTTCGCTGAATGTCCTTAAAGGCAAAAAAATCACGGCCCGTATGGTTGAATACTGCATCAAGGACAATTACAAAACCTTTTCTATGAGCCTCATGGCAAAAAGCCTTGAACTTTTCATTATTACCCAGACGGCGGTCAACATAATAGTAATCGATAGTATCATAACCATGACGGGTTGATTCAAAAATAGGGCCGATATAAAGAGCATTAAAACCAAGTGAACGGATGCGATCTAAATCGCCTGTTAGTATTTCAAAAAAATTTCCGGCTGGCTGTGAATAGTCATTTGACTTTGGACAGTTTCCTGCACCCAGCGGATAAATATGATAGAAGATTTTTTCTGTAAATATTTCTTTCTGATAAAAACCCATTTTTCCCCTTATTTCATATGAAAAATTAATGCAAAGTAAACTTAACTTTAATTTGCAAGACCGTAAACTATGCTGTGAATTATATGATAAACTAACTTGTCATTAAATTCCAGCTTATTTCTAATTACCATTGATGCTGTAGCCACCACTGTATTATGTTCCAGTAAGCCCTGCTTGCTTTTTTTCCACAAGTATGTCCTTCTATCTATCTGGAGGATTTTATTCTTATTGTTACAATTTTCTATACCGAATGGTATAAACAATGTCAATTGAATTTACCACTTTGCATTGCTATAATATAGAAATATTTAATCTTATCCATGAGAATTTTTTATGTGGAATTTTATGTTTTTCGTTAACAGTGTACTTTTAGGAATTGGTCTTGCAATCGATGCATTCTCAGTATCAATGGCAAACGGACTTAAAGAACCAAATATGAAAGTTAGCCGAATGAATTTTATCGCCTTCATTTATGGGTTTTTCCAGTTTGCAATGCCAATGGTAGGCTGGATTTGTGTTCACACTGTTCTCGATTACTTTACCGCTTTTCAAAAGTTTATCCCGTGGATTGCATTGATTCTGCTTTTGTACATCGGCGGTAAAATGCTCATTGAAGGTATTAAAGGTGACGGTGATGATGATGGTGAAGGTTATGACAAACCTTTGACATTGAAGATTCTTTTGGTTCAGGGAATTGCAACGGCTATTGATGCTCTTTCTGTTGGTTTTACAATTGCTGAATATAACTGGATAATGGCTCTGGTTTGCTCACTCATCATTGCAATTATGACTCACATTATTTGTATTGTGGGACTTGTTATCGGAAAAAAAGTCGGTACTAAACTTAGTAATAAAGCCGCTATTCTTGGTGGCGTAATTTTGATTCTTATTGGAATAGAAATCTGGGCTAAAGGATTTTTAATTCCAATAATTCAAAAAAGGTTAAGTTAAAAATTCCAGTTATATCCCTTAAAAAAATTTTTTTGTACTATTATTCCTTTAAAAGTGTATAACAGTGCGCCATAGGTCCTGAACCTTTCCCCAAATCAAGCATAGCACTTAAAGCTCCAGAAATATAATCCTTTGCCTTTTCTACACTTTCTTCAAGATCAAAACCCTTTGCAAGATTAGAAGCGATTGCACTGGATAAAGTACAGCCTGTTCCATGAGTGTTTGGATTATGGATGCGCTTTCCTTTGAACCATTTATGCTTTCCGTTTTCGTAAAGAAGATCGTTTGCATCATTCAAACTGTGACCGCCTTTGCACAAAACTGCACAGCCATATTTGTCGCTGATGATTTTTGCGGCAGTAATCATATCGTCTGCAGATCTAATTTTCATTTCTGCTAAGATTTCGCTTTCGGGAATATTTGGAGTACACAATGTTGCAAGTGGAATAAGTTCATTTTTTAGGACTTCGATTGCGGAATCTTGGATTAACTTTGCACCGCTTGTTGCAACCATGACAGGATCTACAACAATATTTTTTATATTGTAAAAACGAAGGCGTTCTGCAATTACTATGATAAGCTCTGTCTGAGAAACCATTCCGATCTTTACGCTGTCCGGCATGATGTCCGAGATACAAGAGTCTATCTGCTGCTTAAGAAACTGTGGGTCAACCGCCATAATTCCCTGAACGCCTGTTGTGTTCTGTGCTGTAAGGGCTGTGATTGCACTCATGGCATACACGCCGTTTGCAGTCATAGTCTTGATGTCGGCCTGGATTCCAGCTCCGCCGCTTGAATCACTACCAGCAATTGTCATGGCTACATTCAATTTCATGATATTTCTCCAATATGACTGCTAAAAATAAAAGCGGCGGATGTAGGTTTTACCATATGTAATGGTTTACCAGCATCTGCCGTTTTTACTACCAGTTGCGGCCTTAAAAGTTTTCCGCAACCTTTGCTTTTAACTCAGACGCAGCCGCAGTAATATCTTCTTTACCAAAAATGGAACTTATTACCGACACACCGCAGATTCCGCTTCCTTTAAGTTCATGCATGTTATCAGCCGTAATTCCGCCGATTGCCACAACCGGAATAGTTACTGCGTCACAGATAGCCTTCAATGTTTCGTAAGGAACATAGTCCGCATCATCTTTCATGTTTGTACTAAACACTGCTCCCACGCCCAGATAATCCGCGCCCTGTTTTTCTGCCAGAACTGCCTGTTCTACCGTCTGTGCAGAAACACCAAGAATCTTATCCAGACCAACAAGGGCGCGCACATCAAGGGCATTCATATCGCTCTGCCCTACATGAACACCGTCAGCACCAATTTTTGCAGCTAGTTCCACATTGTCATTGATGACAAATGGAACGTTGTACTTTTTACACACTTTCTGAACATCAAGCGCCAGCTGTAAAAATTCCTCGTCAGTTGCATTTTTTTCTCTTAGCTGAACAAAAGTTGTTCCGCCTAAAATTGCTTTTTCTACAACCTGTGCAAGCGTTTCATCCTTGAGCCAGTAACGGTCAGTAACTGCATAAACTGCAAGTGCTTTGATTAATTCTGATTTATTTAACTTCAACTTTTGCCTCAGCCTGCAATGCTGCATCATCAATGAGCATAAGGTTATCGATGATTGATTCCTTCAATGTTGAGTTACCCTGTGTTGGTTTAAGAGAAGCAACACCGCGGTCGCCGGCAATTCCCATACTAGCAATACATGCTGCAGCTGCTTCAAGCTTGTTGTCTTTATTTGCTGCAACAAAGGCGGCCATGAGACCAGAGATCATACATCCAGTTCCGCAGACTTTTTCCATCAACTCATGACCGTTTGCGATTACATAACATTTTTCGCCATCAGTGATAAGATCGAATTTTCCAGTTACTGCAATGATGCTGTTTACTTTTTTGGCAAAGGCTTTTACAAGTGCAATGTTTGCTGAAAGATTTTTGTCAGAGATTGCATCGTTTTCGTTAACGTCTACACCTTTGGTTGTGTTTGCTTCCTGAGCCTGAGCTTCTGTTACACCAAAGCTTGTTGCAAGAATTTTGATTTCTGACATGTTGCCTTTGATTACATCAAAGTGAACTTTATTCATAAGTTCAACACATGTGTCAGTACGGAGTTTTGTTGCTCCGGCTCCAACTGGATCAAGAACTACAACAGTTCCATTTTTGTTAGCAATTTCTCCGGCAAGGAACATTGATTCAATTGTTCTTTTGTTCAAAGTTCCGATGTTAATGTTGATTGCACTGGCAATTGCAGCCATGTCTTTAACATCATCGATTTCGTCAGTCATGACTGGACTTGCACCGATTGCTAATTCTGCATTCGCAACATCATTTACTGTAACGTAATTTGTGATGTTGTGAACCAAAGGACACTGTGTTCGTAAATTTAAAATGATTTTGTCAAACATAATTTTTCTCCCTACGCTGGCATTATCCGAACAGGTTATATGGGTCAAGGATAACATCCTACTCTCAGCCGGCTTTGCACCAGCTCCCCAAAGTATATTTCTATGAATCATTATAAAGGAATTTTTTAGAGACCGCAAGTATACCCATAATTCCTTTTTCATATGGTGAATTTTCGAAATTAATTGTAAAATACATTATATTTATTTAAGCGTGGTTTTCTATGTTAAAAATTAATAAGCAATCATTCCTTTTTTATTTCTGCCGAATTTTCTCTGCCCTTGCCCTGGCAGCACTTTTCGTCCTTCCTTTGGGAATGATGCAGATTACCCTGAATGATCCTAACAGCATTTCAACTTTACTCTTTCCATACACGGTTGCTTTTATTAAAGATGTGAATTTCTATGCACCAGGTTTACAGCTTTTATTCTATTCAATTTATTTTTTACCGCTGACATTTGTTGTTCTTGTTATTTCAATTTTTGTTAAGAAGATTCCTCAGAAGCTGCTGTATTTTCTTGTTCTGATTTCTTTGACAATTTATCTCTTTTGCGGAATTTCGTGCATGATCATTTGTGCTAATACATCACTATGGTTTAAGTCACTTCCACTTATAATTTATATAACCTTTGGATTTGCAATTATTTCCCATTTAGCGCTAAGTATACTTGGCATTATAAACATTAGATTAAACAACCCTCAGTACGCAGAATACAAAGTCCTTCGCCAGGAAGAAATCGAAAAAAGTAAAAACAAAAAGAATAATGACAAGAAAACTAGTCTTAAAACTAAATTAACGCTATTTATTATTGGCACAATCTCAATTATTCTGTTCTCCTTTATGGTATTGATTCTTCGCCGCTACCAGAATCTCATAACAGAAACCGTAACCGAAGCCGGTCGCACAACCGCAGAACAGACAGCTGCCATCTACGAAACTGCCGAAGGAAAATACGAAAAAATCCTGTACTTTTTTAACCAGCAGAAAAAATCAAACGAATATGCTGATACACCTTTTGAAAGAATCGACATCATCATCTCAAGTGTAAATGCACAGATTTTTATGGAAGCAATTACAGCCGACACAGAGCTTCCTCCATTTGATGTTTTTGCCTACACCACAGGAAAAGCCCTGGAAGTTCCTGCTGAAGAAAAAACTCTTTCTAATGAACAGGCTGCAGATTACATTAAACGCTATCAAACTGGCGCATATAGAAAAACTCCGATTTATAACAAAGCCAACGGAACTTGTAAATTCGTTTATCCTGTCACTCTTCCTAGAAAGAAGGGATCAAAATTAGTAGGATTTTCAATCGTAACATACCGTGAAGATGTTTTGATGAAACCTTATTTCCAGACAAAGGTAGCTGTTTTTGCCTTGTCTGCAGTGTTCTTCTATCTTGCAGTAATTCTTTCAATTTTCCTTTCTGACTATATTGCTAATCCGCTTCTTTTCCTGCGCTCCAATGTCCGCAAAACTTCAAAGTCACTTTCTGTAATGATGTCAGGAAAAGGAACTGTTACTTCAGACACAATTCAGTTCGAAGACACAATAAAGACCCGAGACGAAATCAAAGACCTTTCAACAGAAATCGGTGACATGGTTTCGCTGATCCGAGGAATGGTTCCTTACATTTCATTCTCTACATTAAAACACGCAGATGCCGAATCAAAACGCAGCATAAACCGCGAACTCTGCTTTCTCTTTACCGACATCCGTGGTTTTACCACTTTGTGTGAAGGCCGCGCTCCAAAAGAAATCGTGTCACTTCTAAATCATTATCTTGATATTGAAACAGAAATCATTCACAAAAATGGCGGCGACATTGATAAATTTGTAGGCGATGAAATGATGGCATTCTTTGCAGGCCCTAGAAAAGAATATAATGCCTGCAAAGCCGCCATGGAGATTCGCGCAGCCATGAAAGAACAACAGCAGCTTTCAAAAGAAAAAGGCAAAGAAGTTATCCAGATTGGTATCGGAATCAATACAGGTAATGTAGTCTTCGGTTCTGTAGGTTCTAAAACCCGTATGGACTTTACTTCAATCGGTGATACTGTAAATCTTGCAGCTCGCCTTGAAGGTGCTAACAAAGCATATGGTTCAAAATCAATTATTTCAGAAGCAGTGTATGACAAACTGAACAACACTTTTGTCTGCCGTGAGCTGGACTTTATTACCGTAAAAGGAAAATCAGAACCAGTGCGCATTTACGAAATTCTTCAACTCAAATCTAAATCAGCAGAAAAACTGGACGAAATTAAAACACTGTTTGAATTCGGCCTTCACTACTACCGTAACAAGCAATGGGATAAAAGTGAACAGTACTTTAATCAGTGTTATACAAAATATCACGATTTACCAAGCAAAGTATTCCTTGAAAGAATTCATCACTTTAAGCTTGTTCCACCACCTGCAAAATGGGATGGTGTATTTGAAATGAAAGTTAAATAGGAATTTTTATTTTACTGGAATTAAAGCAGTCAGGCTTTCGATTATTTTATGAATTAAAGTTAATTTCTAAATAGACGGAATGCACGGATATAGGCTGACCCAGTTCTGCCAGCATTATCTGTCGGAGTTCTTGTGGCAGGTGTAAATTGTGTAGCATAGTTTGTAGAAGTAGTATTACAAGTCCAGTATTTCATATTCACATTGTTACTAGCTTTTTCAATTCCGTCTCCACCAACTTTTTCAAGGCTTGAACGTATTTCTGCAATATTTTCTGTTGCTGTGTTCCATTCATCTACAGTTGGAAGATACCAGCCTGTGGCAAAATCTCCTGTAAGGCTGTTTGCATAATCCCTTGCACCATATATTGCGTGATAATAGTTTTTGATTGTATTTGCATCAACGCCGCTTACAGCTAATAATTTATCATAACAGTCTTCACCGTCTACATATCCTGTTCCAATAGCGCCATTAAGTGCTGGTATATAATCTCCTATACCACCTGAATAACTGCTGCCATACCAGCAAACAGCTGTACTCATTTCTTTACCAAAACTACTTGTTTCTCTTTCTGCCTTCGCATTGTAAATACCCATACCCATTGCAGGCTTTGCACCCTGTTCACGAACAATAATAGCAACAGCAGTCATTGTAGAAGAATCATATGTAGCATCTTTCTTTAAAATTGTTCCATCAGAAAGAATAATATCGCCAACTTTAGCTGTACTGTAATCGGAACTTCTCGCGGGGTCAGGATCTGGATCAGAAGGATCACCTGAGTCGTCTTTTACCTTTACAAGGTCAAAATCAATTACCGCATTCATACCAAAAATTATACTGGTATTCTTTGTTCCGTAATAAAGGATTTTTGAGTTTGAAACAGATATGACAGAGCATTTAAACGACACAGCTCCAGGTGCTACATAAAAATAAACAGTTTCACCAGCGTGACCCGTTTTATATACCGTAGCACCTGAGTTTTTTAATTCGAAATCAAATACATATTCTTCTGGAGTTAAAACTTCTCCAGGAATTTCGGCAGGAATATCAATTCTGACAGTACAGCTATTTCCATTGTATTGAACATTACTGCAACTGAAAAAAGCAAAAATAGAAAAACATAACACAAAGAAGACACTGCATTTTGCCAATTTATTCATATATCCTGCTCTATTCAAAAACCTATCTTGTCATTTTACGATAAACTGTACGTTTAGGAACACCAGCATCTTCACCAAACTGTTCCTTCTTCCATGCAGCATATTCAGACCAGTTACCTTCAAAGAAGCGAACTTCTGAATTATTTTCAAATGCAAGAATGTGTGTACAAATACGGTCAAGGAACCAACGGTCATGGCTTACAACCATTGCACAGCCGGCAAAGTCTTCGAGAGCTTCTTCAAGCGCACGCACTGTCTGAACGTCTAAGTCGTTTGTAGGTTCGTCAAAAAGAAGAACGTTTCCGCTTTCTTTAAGCATCAAACCAAGGTTAAGACGGTTCTTTTCACCACCAGAGAGAACGCTTACTTTTTTGTTCTGGTCTGGACCTGCAAAGTTGAACCATCCACAATATGCGTGAGCATTAACTTCACGAACACCGCCTTCAAGAGCATGACCCTTTTCATCAACAGCACCAAGCTTAACAAGGTCACCGCCCCCACCGAGAGTCTCATAAACAGTCTTGTTTTCATCAAGGCCAGAACGCATCTGATCAACGTAAACCAGTTTTACAGTCTGACCAACTTTGATTGTACCAGAATCAGGTTTTTCACCACCGTTCTGACCTGCAGCTTCTACAATCATCTTGAACAATGTTGTTTTACCTGCACCGTTTGGTCCGACAATACCAACAATGGCACCAGCCGGAATATGAGCATCAAGGTTTTCAAACAAAAGCTTATCGCCAAATGATTTTGAAACACCTTCAAAGTCGATTACCTGACCGCCCAAGCGAGGACCAGCAGGAATAGAAATCTGTGTATCTTTAAGCTGAACTTTTGAGCCCTGAGCCATAAGTTCATTGTACTTTGTAATATGTTCTTTGTGTTTAGCCTGACGACCTTTTGCACCCATGTGAATCCATTCCAACTCCCGCTGGATTTCTTTCTGGCGTTCTGACTCGTGTTTATTTTCAAGTGCCATGCGCTGATTTTTCTGTTCCAGCCATGATGAGTAGTTACCCTTAAATGGATAACCTTCACCTCGATCAAGTTCCAGAATCCAGCCTGCAACGTCATCAAGGAAGTAGCGGTCGTGAGTAATGGCGATTACTGTTCCTTCGTAATCGTGAAGGTGTTTTTCAAGCCATGCAACTGTTTCTGCATCAAGGTGGTTTGTAGGTTCGTCAAGAAGAAGAATATCCGGTTTCTGAAGAAGGAGGCGACAGAGAGCCACACGACGGCGTTCACCTCCAGAGAGAACATCTACAACCTGTTCTGATGGTGGACAACGGAGAGCCTCCATTGCAAGTTCCAGATTTGAATCCAGGTTCCATGCATCAGCTGCATCAAGCTTTTCCTGAATTTCTGCCTGACGTGCACAGAGCTTATCAAAGTCAGCATCAGGGTCACCGAATGCTTCGTTTACTTTATCAAATTCAGCAAGCAAGTCTGTAATTGGTTTTACACCTTCTTTTACAACTTCCATTACCGTTTTACCAGGTTCCAGATAAGGTTCCTGTTCAAGATATCCGATTGTGTATCCAGGTGCTAAAGAAGTTTCACCTGTAAAGTCTGTATCGATTCCTGCAAGGATTTTAAAGAGACTTGATTTACCGGAACCGTTTGGTCCGATAACACCAATTTTTGCACCGTAATAATAAGAGATGCCAATGTTCTTGAGAACGACCTTTGTACCGTAAGCACGGCTTACATCGTTCATTGTGTAAATGATTTTTTTATCGTCGAATGTCTTTGCCATATATTTAATTTATAGCAAAAACTGATTATTTTCTATAATAAATACCCGTTGATTCCTAAAAATCCATCCAACTAACATTGTATAAATTAGAAATTTGCGATAACGCTTTCCATAAAGCCAGCACTGATTGCAGCTGCCTGATCTTCGTTAAAGCTGTAAACTGTTTCAACATTATCATCAGCCATATCAGACATACAACGCACAATAATAAAAGGAACTTTATTCAAAGTTGCAGTATGAGCAATCGCGCAGCCTTCCATTTCAACACAAGCTGGATTGAAAGTTGTCTTAATAAAGTTTTTGCGTTCGCCACCAGAAATAAACTGGTCACCCGAAGCAACAAGTCCAGTAATAAGTTTGTGTGATTTTGAAACATCAGATTTTGAAAAAGCATCAACTGCTTTTTTAATCATTTCAGCATCAGCAGTAAATTCTGGATCAAGTCCTGGAACCTGGCCGATTTTATAACCAAAGGCTGTTGTATCAAAATCATGGTAAACAGTTTTTTCTGAAACAACAAAATCAAAAATTCCAAGCCCAGAAGCCATGCTGCCGGCGATACCTGTGTTGATAAGATGAGTGATTCCAAAATTAGAAATCAAAAGCTGAGTTCTCAAAGCAGCATTAACCTTTCCGATTCCGCACTGAACAATTACAACATCTTTTCCGAATAATTTTCCACTATAAAAGTCTGCACCACCAATATTCTTAACTTCTACGCCTTCCATTTTTTCGCGAAGTGATTTAACTTCTGCTTCCATTGCACCAATAATTCCGATTTTCATATTTACCCTCGATAAATTTGCTTTTTCCTCTCTTTTTTATACAATATTTTGTTTATTTTTGATAGGGAATTTTCGATTAATAGCAAATTCCCTCCGTATAAAACCGTAATAAATGCGAAATACCGCAAAGAAACGCAAAATAGTTGGAAAAATGTAAGAAAAATCGCACAAAAATCAAAAATTTTCACCAAAATCACTTGATATCATACATAATATGTTATATTCTACAGTCAGCAGCAGACAATTAAGTACTGAGAGAACAACTTTCCTTCCTCCTACTGTTGACTCCCAGGAACGGTTGATATGAATATTATCTCTTTCAACGCCCGCCATTTTAGTTTAGAATCCGGGCGTTTTTTTTGTCCATTTCCCTTTTTTAAATTTCTTATTATATTTAATTCATGAACAAACCAACAAATATTCCTGACTGGGATTTAGGCTCAATTTACCCGGACATCAATTCAGAAAAATACAAATCAGATCTTGCAAAGTTAACAGAGGGAATCAAAACCCTTAAAGCCTTAAACGACCAGGCAGAAAACCCTGACCAGAAAAACCACCTCAACATCCAGAACTGGATTGCAGATTTTTTCAAAGCCGATGATATCTTAGGCCCACTGGCAAATACCCTGGCCGCCTACTCATACTCAATCTATTCCGTAGACACAACAAGCAAATCACTCTTAGACAACCTCAATCAAGTGGAATCTCTCACTGACCAGTACCAAATTCAGCTTAACCGATTTTCTCACACAGTTGCAAAAAATCGCGGAATTATTTCAGAGTTCTATGTAAATTTCCCGCAATACAGAAAATATGAATTTTCAATCAACGAAATGCTTGAAGACGACATTCACACTTTAAGTCCAGAGCTTGAAGGAATTATCGCAAAACTCCAGCAGACTGGCGGACGAGCCTGGGACCGGCTCCACGAACAGCTCATCTCAAACCTCAAAGATCCCGAAACCGGAAAACTTTTCAACGAACTTCGAAACGACGCCTACTCACCAGATGCCCGGTTAAGAAAGGAATCATGGCAAAAGGAAATCGCACTTCTCAAACAGAACGAAATCGCCTTTGCGGCAAGTCTCAACAACTTAAAAGGTGAAACACTTTCACTTTTAGAGGAACGTTCCTGGAACTGCGCAATTGACCGGGCCCTTTCAAGTTCCCGCATGAAAAAAGAAACCCTGGATGCCCTCATCGCCGCAATCGAAGAAAGCCTCCCACAATGGCGCAAATACCTCAAAGCCAAAGCAGAATACTTGAAAAATCACAACGCCACCGCCAGCACAAACTGCGGTAAAGAAAAAGGCCTGGCATTCTACGACCTGTTCGCTCCACTTGATGGTAATACCGCCAGTGATGGTAATACCAACACTGCTGGCCAGACCGAGACTGGTTGTAATACCGCCACTCCATCGGCAACCAACAACCGCGCCGCCTCAGAGGAATCGTTACTATCAAAGAACTGGACTTTCGAAGAAGCCCGTGACTACATTATAAAAGAATTCACTTCGTTCTCACCAGTGATGGGTGATTTTGCAAGGAATGCCTTCGACAAAAACTGGATTGATGCCCGAGTTCATCCCGGAAAAGTCGGCGGCGCTTACTGCCAGGACTTTTACGTTCAAAAGGAATCCCGTGTTCTTTCAAATTTTACAGGTGCCTTCAGCGACATCATCACCCTGGCACACGAGCTTGGTCATGCATTCCACTTTTTCTGCATAAAAGACAAAGATTACCGAAACGCAAATTATCCAATGACACTGGCAGAAACAGCCAGCACTTTTGCCGAAACAATCGTCAAACAGGATATTCTTAAAACTGCCTCAAAAGAAGACCGGATCAAAATTCTTGAACTTGACCTTCAGGACACATGCCAGGTTCTGGTAGACATTCTGTGCCGTTTCTACTTTGAACGTTCAGTTTTCGAGGAACGTCAGAACGGCGAACTCACTTCCGAAGATTTCTGCCGCCTGATGGCCGACGCACAGGAACGCTCCTACGGAGACGGATTAAGTGCCGAACGTCATGAATACATGTGGGCTGTCAAATCTCATTATTATTCTGTTGACCTTGATTTCTACAACTTTCCATATGCTTTTGGACAGCTGTTTGCGGCAGGACTTTATTCCCGCTACAAGAAAGAAGGAAAAGCTTTCGTCGACATTTACTGTAATCTTTTATCCGACACCGGTTCTATGAGCTGCGAAGATCTTTGCTTCAAGGCAGGATTTGATATTACGAAAAAAGATTTCTGGAAGTCAGGAATTGATTTTTACATCAACGAAATTGAACAGTTCTGTAAGGAAGCAGAATAAACAAAAGGTGTGTACTTATACGGGTCAGCAGAAATACACATTTTTTCTTGAATTTATGGGAAATTTGATAAATACTTAACAAAATTGTTATTGATTATGCAATTCTTACTATATTTTATAATCATACTCTAGAAAGTTGCATAACATAACTTATTTAAAAAAGTTCACAAACAATCTTATTTTTATGAGGTTCTTTATGAACGCAAAAATAAAAACACTTTTCTCAGGAATCGTTGCAGTTTCTGCTGCAGTGATTTTAACTCTCTCTTGTTCCGCACCAAATGCTAGTAACAACTATGTTCCTTCTGTGCCAGGCATTGATACACCAGTTGATGGTCTATCAAGTGTTCAATTTGCATCAGCCATGCAGTCAGGATGGAATCTTGGTAATACCTTTGATTCTGCTGAATACGGCAATAAAAATAATAAGCTCAAAGCAAGTAATGGAAAAAGTTATGAAACAGCTTGGGGCATGCCTGAAACCATAGAAAAAATGATCTACACTGTTGCTGCAAAAGGTTTCAAGACAATCCGCATTCCAATCAGCTGGCACAACCACATTACTGACGGTGATAACTACACAATCGACCCAGAATGGCTTGCCCGCGTAAAAGTTGTAGTTGACTGGGCGCGCAAAAACAAAATGTTTGTCATCATCAACATCCACCATGACAATCTTACTTCTGCACAGATGTCCACAACATACGGCTTCAGCGTAAACCCAGATTCTTCTTCTGAACAGGAAACATCAAAAAAATATATCAAAAGAATCTGGGAACAGGTTGCAGATTACTTCAAGGATTACGACAATCATGTTATTTTCGAATTACTCAACGAACCAAGAAACATGGATCTTGCAAATCCCTTCAACCCTAGTTCTTCTGAAGAATCTGCCTGTAACGGCGTAATTAAACAGTACGAACAGGTTGCTCTTGATGCAGTTCGTGCTTCAGGCGGAAACAATGCAAACCGTTTCGTAATGGTTCCATATTATGCAGCTTCACCTTGGAAATACAGTAACTGGAGTCTTCCTACAGACAGTGCAAGCGACAAGCTTTTGATTTCTACACATGCTTATGATCCATATACTTTCGCAATGTATGATGGTAGTACAGATAATACAGACTTCTCTGAATCAGTAGAAGGTGCCGAACTTAAAAACCTTTTCGATAGCCTTAACACTAAATGGGTTTCTATAGGACGCGGTGTTGTAATGGGTGAAGGAAGCTGTTCTGACAAAGGAAATACTTCTGACCGCCTTGCATGGTTCAAGAGCTACATTGCAAAAGCAAAGGCTATCAACTGTCCATTAATCCTCTGGGACAACATGGCGACTATTTCAACAGGTGCAACTAATGCATCAGAACGCCATGGTTACTTTAACAGAAACAACTGCACATGGTATTTTGAGGAACTTGTTAATGCAATGATTACTACTGCCGGTGGTACTATTGATGGTAATATTCCTAATGGTGATGGCGGTGAAGGTGGCGGAAACAGCGGAGACACAAGCACTCCAGTAGATCTGACAAAAGCCGTTTCAGGATACGGAGCAGATATTTCAACTGCAAACAACATCCTTACTATCAAAACACCTGCTTCACCTGCTGCAGACTACGAAGGATACTCACAGGTTCAGATTCCATTTACAAAAGGCAGCGCAACAAAGATTGCAGTCACCTTCAAGAACAACGGTAAAATTACAATGAACTTCCAGGTTGCAGGATCAGATCCATGGGGAAGCAGAATATTAAGTGATGCCAATGCAAAATACTTCAATGCAAATTCAGATTATGTTACAGAAGAATTTGCAATTGAAAATAATGCCGCATTCTTTACAATCGGTTCTTCTGGAGTTACAGATTATGAAATCAATGTAAAGAGCATTGTATTAAAATAAAACATATTATTTTAATTGAAGTGTATCTCTGATATTATACAGTATCAGGGATACACTTTTTTATTTTTAAAGGAATTTCAAAAATGAAAACAATCACACTTGGCTCAACAGGAATCACAACTCCACAGAATGCATTCGGTGCACTTCCAATTCAGCGGGACGACTTCGAAACATCTTCAAAAATTCTTCGCCGTGCATACGAAGGTGGAATGACATTTTTCGACACAGCCCGTGCCTATTCCGACAGCGAAGAAAAAATGGGACTTGCATTAAGTGACGTCCGTTCCAAAATTCACATCGCCACAAAAACAATGGGTAAAACTCCTGACGAAGTAAAAGATCAGATCGAAACTTCCCTTAAAAATCTCAAGACAGATTATGTTGATATTTACCAATTCCACTGCGTTGACCAATGCTATAGCCCAGGTGACGGAACAGGAATGTACGAAGTCATGGAAGATTTAAAGCGCCAGGGAATGATTCGTCACATTGGAATTACTGCCCACAAAATCGGAATTGCAGAAGAAGCCGTAAAGTCCGGACTTTATGAAACAATGCAGTTTCCGTTCAGTTATCTTTCAGGGCAGAGAGAAATTGATCTGGTTAATTTGTGTAAAGAACACAATGTTGGTTTTATCGCAATGAAAGGCCTTGCAGGCGGCTTGATTACAAACTCAAAGGCTGCCTACACATACATGACTCAGTTTGACAACGTAGTACCAATCTGGGGAATCCAGCACATGAGTGAACTTGAGCAATGGCTTTCGTTCATGGAAAATTCCCCAGCCTACGATGATCAGATGAAAGCCTTTGTAGAACAGGATAAAAAATCATTCGGCTACGATTTCTGTCGTGGCTGCGGTTATTGTATGCCTTGCCCTCAGGGAATCATAATCAACAACTGTGCAAGAATGTCACAGCTTATCAGAAGAAGTCCATCTGCCACATGGCTAAGCGATTACTGGCAGGATGCATTCAAGAAAATTCCAAACTGCACAGGTTGTGGTGCCTGCAAGAAAAAATGTCCTTATGGCCTTGATATTCCAAATCTTCTCAAAAAGAATTACGACGACTATCAGAATATTTTAAGCGGCAAAACTAAAGTTTAATTTTTTACTCATTAATGAAGTTAATGACAAGTAAAGTTAACATTAAAGTTAACCAATTAGCGAGAAACTCTTCCGGTACCATCAGAATTTACGAGCTTAAGAACTTCCTTGACCGACACCTGGTTAAAGTCACCTTCAATTGTATGCTTCAAACAGCTTGCGGCGCTGGCAAATTCCACAACCGACTTTGTATCTTTAAAGTCTGGATCTTTCTCTGCTTGTTTGATCAATCCGTAAATCAAAGCACCTGCAAATGCATCTCCGGCACCAACGCGTTCAACAATCTGGATTGAATATTCCTTACTGAAAAATGCTTCTTTACCGTCATACAGAAGAGCCGACCATTTATTAAAATCGGCATTAATTGACTGGCGTAAAGTAATGGCAACTTTCTTAAAACCATATCTTTTAGAAAGCTCCTGTGCAGTTTTAATGAATGCGTTTTTATCGATGATTCCCGAATCCACATTTGTCTTCTGAGTTTTGATACCAAAGACATTCAGCGCATCTTCTTCATTTGCAACACACACATCAACGTATTTTGCAATCTCAGACATTGTTTTTTTAGCCTGTGCTTTTGTCCAAAGCTTTGAACGGTAATTCAAGTCACACGAAACTGTAACACCTTTTGCTTTTGCTGCCTTGCAGGCTTCAATTGCAAGTGCTGCTGTTTTCTTTGAAAGCGCCGGAGTTACACCAGTTACATGGAACCATTTTGCCTCCTTGAAGATTTTGTTCCAGTCATAATCGTTTGAGGAACTTTCAGCAAAGCTTGAATTTTTTCTGTCATAAATACAAAGACTTCCGCGCTGTGATGCACCTTTTTCGAGGAAGTAAATTCCAAGACGTTCCCCACCTCTTGCAATAAAATCTGTTTTAACACCAAAACGACGGATGCTGTTCAAAGCCGAGTCACCGATTTCATGTTCCGGAAGCTTTGTCACGAAGTAAGAATTCATTCCGTAGTTTGCAAGACTGACTGCAACATTGGCTTCTGCACCGCCAAATTCTGCATTGAAATTATTTACCTGAACAAATCTGTGATGACCTTCAGGCATGAGGCGAAGCATTAATTCTCCGAATGTTACGATCTTACTCATTCATTACTCCGTAAAGTTTTTAAAAAAAATATTCTTTGTTCGCTAAGGGAATTTTATTGAGCCATGAATACTGTTCCGTTTTCATTTCCTGCTGCAAGATTTTCAAGAACATTTTCATGAGAACCATTTGCCAGCAGAAGTGGAATTCCGTAGACTGTAGTTTTTTCTGCAGCCTGAATTTTTGTTTCAATTCCACCTGTACCGAATTCGTTTGCTGAACCGATTGTAATTGATTTTCTAAGTTCAGGAATTGATTCAACTGTTTCGATTAATTTTGCATCTGGATTTGTCTTTGGATTATCTGAATAGATTCCATCGATATCGCTGAACAATATCAAAAGATCGGCACTCCATAGAATTGCAGTCAATGCACTCAAGTTATCGTTATCACCAATTTTGATTTCATCAAATGATACTGAGTCATTTTCGTTGATGATAGGAATTACGCCCTGATCAACAAGGGTAAACAATGTATTTCTGATGTTAAGTGAACGGTGTTCGTTTTCAAAATCATCTTTTGTCAAAAGCAGCTGGCCGATATGAAGATCCTGTGCCTGAAATGCTTTGCGCCACTGATGCATAAGTTCTACCTGTCCGATTGAACAAAGTGCCTGACGGTAATGAACATCTTTTTTGCGAGCCCATTCTTTTGTTGTAGAAACTCCGGCAACCTGAGCGCCTGATGATACGAGAATGATCTGCTTCCCTTTTTTGATTAAGTCAGCACACTGGCGGGCAATGCTTACCATAAAATCTGTATTCTGAGTTCCATCAGCTTTTGCCAATGTATTTGAACCAATTTTAATTACAATTTTTCTAGAAGCTTCAAGAACTTCTGCTATCTTTTTATTCATATATTTATAATACACAACATAAAGTTTTCTAGCAAGTTATGAAGAATTGATATATAGTCAAACTATGAGCGATAAAAAATTCTTCGAAACAGATTCTGTCATTTTGGATGAAAAAAACGTTAAACCGAAATTCCACTTCTCATGTCCAAAAGGCTGGATGAATGATCCAAATGGTTTTTCATTTTTTAACGGGGAATTTCATCTCTACTATCAGCATTATCCCTTCGACACAAAATGGGGACCAATGCACTGGGGCCATGCAACTTCAAAAGACCTTCTTCATTGGACCGACCAGCCAATTGCCCTTTACCCAGAAAGTCTCTGTGACAATCAGGGCTGCTTCAGCGGAACCGCTTTAACCGAAAACGATCATCAGATTCTTATCTACACAGGCGTTACAAAAAATCCAGCCAACACAGATGAGAATATCCAGCAGCAGTGCATCGCCATCAACGACGGAAAAACCTTTTCTAAACTTCCACAGAATCCTGTAATCAGATCATCTGATGTAAAAACCCCATTTCGCATCACCGACTTCCGGGACCCAAAAATTTTCAAGGACGGATCAGTCTATTACTGCGCATCTGTTATCATGAAAAATGACGGTAATGGAGCAATTGCACTGTTTTCTTCAACCGATCTGATCCAGTGGAAATTCCTTAACATTATTGCTGAGACAAACGGCGAAATGGGCGGCATGTGGGAATGTCCCGATTTTTTCACTCTTGACGGTAAAGATATAATTATTGTCAGCCCACAGTCCGTCAATGCTTGCGACCAGAAAGGTTTTCACGACGGAAACAACAGCGTTTACATGACAGGCATCCTTGATAAAACCAGCTTCAAATTCAAACCCGACATCCGTAAAGAAAACAATTTCTATGCCGCTGAAATCGACTACGGTATAGACTTCTACGCACCACAGACAATGCTGAGCCCTGATGGTAGACGCATAATGATAGCCTGGCTACAAGCCTGGGAATCTTATATAACACCGGAAAATCACAACTGGTCTGGCATGATGACAATGCCAAGAGAACTTGTCTTAAAAAATAATCGTCTTATTCAACGTCCTGTTAAAGAATACGAAGAAATGATAGCTAATTGTCCTGCAATTTCAGGCAGAATCGATGCTTATTCTGGAAATTCAGACTGTGACAATAATACTTGTCATAGCAGTTCTAACACTATTCTCACCTTTGGAAATATAAGCTATCCACAATGTGAACTGAATGTTAAGTTTACTTTGCCTAAAAATACTATAAGTGAATCTAACATTTCCTCAAAACTGTCAGAGTCTGCAAAGGGAACTTATGATGATTCTGAAAAACTTTTAATTACTGTTTATGATGATAATGAATGCTATGTAAACTTTACATTAAATATTTCCAAAATGCAGCTAACCTTTGACAGATTGCATTCAATTAATAATGGTGGTGCAATTAATAATAGATCTATAAATGTTAAACAGCAGGATGACGGTTCTCTTAAATTTCGTTTTATTTTTGATACTTATTCCTGTGAAACATTCATCAATAATGGTGAAAAAACTTTTACAAATGCATATTTTTTGAACCAGACTGTTAGAAAAATTAAAGTTCAAGCTAAGTTAAAATGTGGATTTGAATATAAATTCATTCATTTTAATGACATGTAAACTTGTCATTAAAATATTTTATTGCTCTAAAATTACGGCTATTTCAACTTATCTTATCTGACCATCACCATCGATAAGATATTTTGTGGTTGTCAAAGCCTTAATTCCCATTGGACCTCTGGCATGAAGCTTCTGTGTACTGATACCAAGCTCAGCCCCAAAGCCAAATTCACCGCCATCTGTAAATCTTGTGGATGCATTAACATAAACACAGCTTGCATCAACCCGCGACTGGAAAAGTCTTGCATGCTGGCGGTTGTTGGTAATAATACTTTCTGAGTGTTTTGTATTATGGGAATTAATATATTCTACGGCACTTTCTACATCTGCCACAACTTTTACACAGCACGCATAATCAAGGTATTCGTTTCCATAATCTTCTTCAGTTGCCTTCAAAAGCTTACCTTCAGCTTCTTTAACACCTTTAAGGATTGCATAAGCTTTTTCGTCAGCATGCATTACTACACGACAAGCAAAATTCTTTGCCATCATCGGTAAGAACTTATCTGCGACTTTTTCGTTAACAAGCACGCATTCAATTGCATTACAAACACTTGGTCTCTGAATCTTTGCATTTTCTGCAACCTTAACTGCCATTTCCAAATCTGCATCATCATCAATGTATAAATGACATACACCACTTCCGGTCTCGATAACAGGCACACGGGCATTGCTTACAACATTGGCAATAAGTTTTTTACCACCACGTGGAAGTACTACATCGATTTTTCCTACTGCATTAAGAATCTGGTTTACATCATCATGACTGTGTCCATCTACTTCAACCAGTTCGATTGCATCTGCAATTCCTTCTGCTTCTTTTGCATTCTCAAGTGCTTTTTTGATAACATCTACAATCGCTACATTTGATTTATATGATGAAGAGGAACCTCTGAGCAAAATTGCATTTCCGCTCTTATATGCAAGACTAAATGCATCAACTGTTACGTTTGGACGGTTTTCGTAGATAATCGCAACAACTCCCATTGGAACTCTTACCTGACGAATATTCAAACCGTTTGGAGTTTTCCAGCCCCCAATTTCTTCACCGATAGGATCTGTCTGTCCCATAACATCACGAAGGCTTGCAATGATTCCATCAATACGCTTGTCATCAAGCATAAGGCGGTCAAGAACCGATTCGCTTAATCCGTTTGCACGGCCGGCATCCATATCTTCCTTATTTGCTGCAATGATTATAGCTCTATTTTTATCCAAAGCATCTGCAACAGCTGATAATGCCTTGTTCTTTTTAACTGCATCCTGAAGCGCAAGTTTTTCACTTGCCTTTCTCAATGATACATATGCATTTTCAAGATTCATATTAATCTCCAACAAATATTTTAAAACAAAAAACCGGAACGTATAAGTTCCGGCTGTAAATTACTGATTAATAATTTGCAAGGAAGTACATTCCCAAAAGCATTACAACGCGGCTTTTATCGTTATCCATATTAACACCTTCAGTGGGAAGGCTCTTAATGTAATACCAGAAAATTCCAAATTCTGGATCGATACGAAGTGCATATTCAATAAAATCTTCAGTTTTTGTCATTGCACCAAACATAAGGTAAACAACATCACTGATAATCTGAAGGAATTCTGTATAAGCGTTTGCCCATTTTCCTTTAGAAATAACTTTGCTGTATTCTGCAAGTTTATAAAGAACCTGCTCCTTAAGATCAGCATCAGCTTCTTCAACCCATGTCTTCTGAATTAAAAGTGAAAGGTTTTTCTGAAAACTTGAAATAAGCTTTTCTTCGAAGTCTGCAGCTTCTTTTTCGAATAAAGCACTTGAAGCACCAAATTCCTTTGCAATTGTATCTGCAGCTTTTAATGTCTGTTTTGCGTTAGTGCCAGTTAATACAGCTGATATTGCTGTTGTAACACTTGCATCTATACACTGACTGATTATTATAGATTCTTTCCCCATAAAGAATACTATATTTTTTATTACGTTTTTTTTCAAGACCTTACATTCTATGACAATTAGTGATAAAATTACTTAATATCTTTTTACTAGGAGGAGATATAAATGTTTAATCTTAAAGAAAGAGGAACTACAGTAGGCCGAGAAATCGTTGCCGGTCTTACAACATTCCTCGCAATGACTTACATTCTTGCCGTTAACCCAGGAATGTTAGGTATGACAGGTATGGATGCAGGTTCAGTATTTACCGCAACTGCTCTTTCTGCTGCAATCGCTACTTTGGTAATGGGTTTTGTTGCAAACCTTCCAGTTGCTCTTGCACCAGGTATGGGTCTTAATGCATTTTTTACATTCACTGTATGTATGGGAATGGGATGTTCTTGGCAGCTTGCTTTGACAGCAGTTCTCCTCGAAGGTGTTTTGTTCCTTATTCTTTCATTCTGTGGAATTCGTGAAGCAATCATCAAATCAATTCCAGAAAACCTGAAAATTGCTGTTTCTGTTGGTATCGGTTTGTTCATCTGTCTTATTGGTCTTGCTAATGCAGGAATCGTTGCAAGTGATACAGGAACAATCATTGGTTTCAATAACTTCAATCTTTCACATGCTTCAGCACTTCTTGCTGTAATCGGTCTTATCATTACAATCATTTTGTACGTATGCAAAGTTCCAGGAGCTATCCTTATCGGTATCGCTGCTACAACAATCATTGGTATTCCAATGGGTGTTACAGTAGTTCCTGAAAACTTCAAACCAGTTTCACTTCCTTCAAAACCTTTGCTCTTTGCATTTGACTTCAAAGGAATTTTTATGGGAGCTAACGGCTTTGAATTTGCAGTTCTGGGAAAATTCATTGTAATCTTCATTACATTCCTCTTTACAGACTTGTTCGATACAATTGGTACATTACTTGGTGTTGCTGAACAGGGTAACCTTAAAGATAAAGACGGAAATGTTCTTAACGCTAAAGGTGCTCTCATTGCTGACTCAGTTGGTACAGTAGTTGGTGCTTGTCTCGGAACTTCAACAGTAACTTCATATGTTGAATCTTCATCTGGTGTTGCTGCTGGTGGACGCACAGGTCTTGCTGCTATTGCTACAGCTGCAATGTTCCTTATTTCATTGTTCTTCAGCCCATTGTTCCTTCTTGTTCCTGCAGCTGCTACAGCTCCTGCATTGATCTTTGTAGGTTACTTAATGATGAAATCTGTTACAAAAATTGATTTTGCAGACCCTACAGAAGGTATTCCAGCATTCATCACAATCATGGCAATGCCATTCTCATACTCAATTTCAAAAGGAATTATGTATGGTGTAATCACATTCGTTATTTGTAAACTTGTTGGAAAGAAAGTTAAAGATATCCCAGTTGTTACTTGGATTCTTGCAGCTATTTTCATTGCTGACATTATTTTCGAAGCAGTTAAATAATTAAACTTTAATATATTTTCCAAAGGCCCGGTACTACATTCAAGTTCCGGGCTTTTTTATCAACTTCCCACTTAACCAAAATTTCATTACAATACCCTCACATATGGAAGAAATCAAACAAATAAAGAAATTCGCTAAAATTCACTCAGTTCCAATCATGAAAGATGAAGGTATCGACTTTATCTGCAACTATATTGTTGAACACAATGTTAAGACTGTTCTCGAAATCGGAACCGGAATCGGTTATTCTTCCATTCGATTTGCTAAAACAAAAGATGACGTTTTTGTTTACACAATTGAGTTTGATATTGAACGCTATCAGGAAGCTGTTAAGAATGTTGCAGATAATGGTTTAATGGAACGCCTGTTTGTATTTTTGGGTGACGCAGCAACATTTAATTTTGATCAGAAATTTGATTTGATTTTCATTGATGGTCCTAAAGCCCAGTACCGCAAATTCTTCGAACACTTTCAGGACAATCTTACAGAAAACGGAGTTTTTATCAGCGACAATCTTTCGTTCCACGGAATGGTTGATGACCTTAGTCTTACTCACAACTACAGTACAATCAAGCTAGTTAAAAAGATTCGAAAATACATCGACTTTTTAAAAGATAACCCAGAGTTCGAAACTGAATTCCTTACTCTGGGTGATGGTATCGCTGTTACTAAACGAAAAAAATAATTACTTCTTCTTTTTTACGTAATGTGAAACAAAGCTTTCTTCAAGCTTATCCTGCAATTTAAAACCGTGAATAATCAAAAAAGTTAGACCATGCTGAATTGCAAATCCACATGCAAGTCCAATTGCAACTGGAATCCACAAGGCAACTAACTGCTGTATGTAATAATTCATGCTTGTAAGCTGATTTGCAAATGTTTTACTGAACAAAAAAATGAAAATACATGCAATTCCAAATGAAGTTGCAAGAAATACAATATTTCCTACAATTGAAAACATTGCTGTATTAAAACGTTTTCTTTTTGCATCAATTTCAACTTTATCTGGGGCTTTAATATTTTTTAATTCTTCTTCTGTCATTATTTTGTCTCCTCTTTTGCTTTCTTAGCTTTCTCCTTCTTTGACTGCTTTGCATATACGATGATGAATGAAATAATCAATGTTACTCCACATACAACAACAAAGGCATCACCAACATTGAATGTTGGCCAGCGGTCCATACTGAGGAATTTTAATACTGGTGTATTATCAAACTGATGGAGACCAAACCAAGGCATATCAATAAAATCAACTACACCTGTCTCAAATCTGAAAATACGGTCAATAATATTTCCTACACCACCACCGATAATTCCACAAACACACCAGCGCTGCAAAATTGTAAGATCATCACTCTTCAAACAGATTCTTACAATGATTGCAATTACAATAATTGGAATAAGAATCAACATAATCTGTCTTACTACAGAAGGCCATGCATAACCCATGCTGAATGCAGCACCGGTATTTCTAACATGAACAATTTGCAGAAAACCATCAAACCATGAGTAGTAAGCATTCAAAGGATATGATGTTGATTGAGGAATATACTTAACAACCAGACATTTTGTAACCTGATCAAGAATAATTACCACTGCTGTAAGAATAAATGGTAAAATTTTAAACAATTCAATTTTTTTCTCTTTTTTGTTTTCCATAATATAAATATACCAATTAAAAGTTTATCCGTAAAGAAAAAGTAGAGGAATTTCAAATTCCTTCACTAACTCAAAAATTCCTCATTACTCTTTTACAAGCATTGTACAAAGTACCGCTGTTGTAAGACCAACAAATACAGCAAGGCCAAACATATATACAGGTGCAAAAGAACTTAATGCCAGCGCTCCAAATGAAATTGCACTGGAAATAAATGAAAGCAGAATTGCAATAGAATTCTGGGCCTCACTACTTTCCATAGCGTAAATTATATAATCGATACTTAATCCAAATACCAGTATGATTCCAGTAACGCTAAAGAATCCCAATGGTACATTAAATGCACCAAGAACACTCACACAAGCAAATACTGTTACTAATGGAATGAGAATAATTTTCAGTACCTTTTTAAATTTATAGAAAAAGAACATAATTATAATCATTGCAACAAATGCAATTGCGAGGAACAGCAGCATAAGCTTTGTTAAAGAATTTAATTCTGTTCCTACATCTTTAACTTTATTTACAAAGAAAACATTTTCATCATTAGCTGCAATCTGACGACATTCTACTTCATCTGTAATGTGCATTGGCATTACAACGCTGAACCATTCACCATCAACCTCGCCAATCCAAAGATTAGAAATTGCATCCTTCATAAATTCTGGAATATCATTTTCTAAATCTATATATTTTCCTTCCTGAGCTTTGTAGTCCTTAATAAATTTTTCTTTTAATTCAATTGCTTCCCGTGCATCAAATCTGTGAACATCAATATATTGAGGTAAAATTTCATCAAAAAGATTAACGATAGATTTATATGACTTTTCCTGAATCGACTTTGTAGGAATATACTTGCTGATGCTATTATAGGTCATTTCTGTACCTTTACCGTTAGCTTCAATAAAGTCATCAAGCTTTTTGCATAATTTTCTTTCATTTTCTAAAACCTGATCTTTTGAATTTCCTTTAACAATAAAGTACCATCCATTTGATCCGGAATTAAGAACAGTATTTGCTTCAATTTCGCTTTTTAACAAATCCCCTTTCATTGTATAAAAAGATTTCAAATCATTTTCAATACGAATATTTTTTCTAGCAAATACAAAAACAACTGCCAAAGCTGTCACAATTCCTGCAAAAATTAACTTTTTAATGTTTTTATGACCAGTTTTCTTTGCATTAAATAGTTTAGTTAAAGGAATTTCCTTTTTAACCTTTGGATTTTTAAATAAGGGATACATGCAGATTACTGTCAGATAAGAACTTAAGATTCCACTGAATGAGAAAACTGCCACCTGCTTTAATAATGCAAAGGGTGCGAAACATAAAAGTATGTAACACAATTCTGTGGAAATTAAGGAAAGTGTAATTCCTTTAAATAAGTGCTTTCTAATCTCCACACCTGAATTAAGTTCCATATCACCTTTCCAGCGAACAAAATAGTGAACGCTGTAATCAAGACATGTCCCTATCAATGTTGTACCAAAAACAAATGTCAGAATATGAATTTCTTTAAATACACATAAAACGCAGGATAAAGCAAAAACTGCTGATAATGTTATGGCTCCAACAGAACTGATTACTGGTAAGCCGTTCCTGAAAAAATAAATACAAAGAAGAATAATGAGAATCATAGAAACAACAGAAATTATTGTTATTTCTTTCTGCGCAGAAGAGGAACTTTCGTAGCTATGGAATGGAACTCCAGAATAGATAAATTCAATTTCTGAGTTTTCAGGTGACTCTTTTACTTTTGCTGCACATTCATAAATCTTTTTTACACCACTGTTTTTATTCGTAATTGATGCACCTTCTGGAGTAAGGGAACCTCGCAGCATTACATAACAGTTGTCATCTTTATATGTACAAAGAACGCCATCCAGCATGCTCATGGAAGTTCCATTTTCCATAAGCTTTCCTAATCCTTCCATAAGTTCCATTTCACTTAATGCAAAAGGATCTTCTTCAAGATTTCTAATATTTCCGAAAGAACTGTAGATTGTCATCAAGGAATCATCGATAAAATTATGAACGCCATTATTGGTATAAAGACTTTCTGCCTGAGCTTCATTTAAGAGAAAATATCTGTTTTTAAGAAAATAATCTGACACCTCAGTCATATTATTATCCATTAACAAAGATATTTTTTCAAAACATGTTTTGTTACTATCTTCTTCCAATAAACTATTAAAGTCGCAAGCCGCTTTTTTTGCAGAAACCAAATCTGGTCCTTTAACAAGAACAATAAAGACTCGACCTGTTTTTGAACCCATTACACCATCAGCCTTACTTACATCACGGCTTGCATTAGTCTTTGGAAGAATGTCAAATAGATTAGTATTGATTTTGTATCTGATTCCACAAAGGAACATGATACCCAGTGCTAAAAAAACAAGCCCGTGAATCGCAATCCACAAGGCCTGGAACTTATTATTTTTCAAAGTATTTTGCTTCATCAGAATTAAGATTATCAGTTACTACTTGATTATTCAACCTATAGGTTGTGCTGTCATCCGTAAAGGTTATCATTTTCATATTCGTAATCTGACATTCACCAGATGGTAATAATATACAATCCACTGAAATCTCTTTTATATACGAAGAAATTGTATTGTCCTTTGGTGTTAATGTTATTTCCCAACCAAAATTAGTTTCTTCCTTAGCAACACATTTCACTTCAAAATTGTTGTTGATTTCTTCGTATTTCCCTGTAAACAATGAAGAAATTACATCAGCCATATGTGTAAATGTTGGATTCTTAGATCCATCTATTTTGCGCTGGCGTCCATTTATTTCCTGAATCATATATGTTTTTGTAACTGCCATTACCGATTTTACAGGAACTTCGGTGAACCATATCATTCCATCTTCTGCACTGATTGTATACTTACCAGATGAATTTACAGAACGACCTGTTTTGGCGTTTTTCTGTGTTTGTTCAAAGTCACCACGAATAATTTTTGACTTTGATAATTGCTTACAAATTGTAGAAAATTGATCTTTTTGTTTCTGCTGTGCGAAAAGACTACCTGCAGCCATAATTAATATAAATGAGGATGCTGCGAATTTTTTTAACTTCATTTTTAAACCCTGTTATTCTTGAGAATTTTTCCAGAAATCGTAAAAATTGAACCACTGGAATGGATGTTTAATACAGTGCTCTTCAAGTTCCTGTACATATTCAAAACAAAGTTTTTGGATATTAGTTTCACGAATATTTCTTTTACAGTTTGTATCAATTGAACTTTTTTTAACATGGAATTCATATTTTCTGTCAAAAGCAACATCTCTTGTTCTGTATCCTGATATATAATATACAGGCGATTTAAGAAGCATTGGAATAAGATAAACACCATATGGCCAGGAAGCTTCCTTTCCAAGAAAACTGCATTTCACTGTTTTGTTTTCATTGTATTTTGAAACTCGGTCAGCTGCACAAACAACAAGCCCGCCCTGTTCTATTGTTTCAGAAAGAATATCAATTGTTCCTGGATTAATGTGATTAATATCGATAATGTTTTGAACAAATTCAGGATTTACCTTTTTTAGCGTGTTTGTAAAGTGGGAAGTCGAGTCCAAATCCATCAATACTGATATAGGAATTTCGCGGTTAAGATATATATCATTATTATTTGCAAGATTTCTGAAAATTTCAGCGTTTCCCAGATGGGAAACCAACAACATAGCGCCTTTACCGCTGTTCAAGTTGTCAGTTAACTCTTGAACATCATCATCGCAAAAAGTTAATTTTACAGTTGGTTTTGGTTTTACCCAGCATTCCATTTTTTCTACAAATGTTATGGCAAAAGCAGAAATTTGTTTGTATGGACTTATTTTTTTTATTGCATCCGGTTTATAGTTTTTAAGTTGTTTTTGAAAGCGTTTACATTCGTGTCGAGCGTTTTTGTTGAAAACATAGAAAAAGAAGGCAACACATAAAACTATAAAGTCTGTCAAAAATTTTGGCAGATTTTTCATGAGAAGTAATGTAAAATAAATAGGAAAACTGGTCTTAACAACTTCTTTTTTAGAAGCCCACTCAGTCACCTTTTTATCATTTTCTGGTTGTTTTTTTTCACGCTTCACGTTTTACAAACATCTTCCTTATCAAAAGATATGGCCAAAGAACGAACATTCCACATGTCATTCTTGTAAACATCCATGAAATGTGAATATTATCACGAACCATTCTAAAGTTTGATTTTCCACCCACTGGGTACGAAACCTTAACAGGCGAATAAATTAATGGAACACCAAACCAAACCATTTTAATCAGGATTTCTGTATCAAAACCCATATGACTGTCTATATAAGTTGATTTACAAATTTTGTAGAATGGCTCTACAGGATAAACTCTATATCCACACATTGCATCTTGAATATAATCGTGTGTCAATGTAACAAAACCGGCATAATTATTGCTGATTTTCTTCCCATTTTTTCTTTTAAGAGGAATTGATTCGTCGAAAACAGGTACTCCAGAAACTAAAGCTGCCGGATGTTCCTTTGAAATATTAAGAAAGTTTTTCACTTGTTCCATGTCATGCTGACCATCAGCATCAATCTGAAACAAATGTGTTATTCCTATTTTATGAGCTTCTTTAATTGCTTTACAAACGGAATATCCTTTACCGCGATTTCTTTTATTAACAATCAGAGTAATATTAGAGAATTTTTTTGATACATCATAAATATATGCTTTATCAGTTTCTCCATTACCATCATCAACAACAATTATAGGCAGATTATAAACTGACAAAGAAGAAACAACCTGTTCCAGGGTGCTTCCATGATTGTATACTGGAATAACAAATCCTTGCTGCATATCTACCTTTCTTACTTGTTTACTGCAAAATTTCCATTTGAATAACCTTTTGCTCCATCTGATGATGTCAATTTGTATGTTACCATACTTTTCTCAGGATTAAATTTCAAACTGAAATGAAGTGATGAATTTGGTTTAACAGGTGAAGTAAACTTTAATCTTTTTGCACTTACCATTGCGCATTCTGTTCCAAAATATTTTTTACAGAAGTGCATAGCCATATCAATCTGGGCAACTGCAGGTACAAGATGAATTTCTGGAAAATGTCCGTCGAAGAAATCACAAGTTTCAGGAATAAATACTTCCAGTAAAACTTCGTTTTCTGCCTGATTAATTATTTTTTCTTCCGGGATACCATGTTTTTCTAAATACATAAATTCACCTATCACGATAATTTTTACTGTTTTATTTTATCACCATCTTCGCTTTTGGTAAATAATGCTTGAATTTCAAGCTTCTTTTTCTTTCCTTGAAGATCCATAGGAAGTTCACTGAGATAACGCCATTTTTTAGGCAAAACTACATTTTCAAAGAAGTTCAACAAATAATCATGGAAGAACATATTGATATCGAACTTTTCCCAGTCCTTAAACTTTTCTTCACCTTCTTTATTGAAAACCAATGCAGCTGCAAGATACTGACGTCTGTCACTCATTGCTACTACACAAACATCTTTTACCAGACCAGTCTGTAAAATACGACTTTCAACCTCTGGCAAAGAAATTCGTTTTTCTTCTATTTTAACTATTGAATCCGCACGACCTTTAAGTATAAAACGGCCGTCTTCAAGAATATCTACAAGGTCAGCTGTCTGGAATCCGTTTGGATCTTTAATATAAGGCGATTTGATATTCAAACAACCGTCTTCATTTTTAGAAATTAAAGCATTGGCAAATGGAGTCCATTCCAATCCATTTTTTGACTGTCTGTGAGCAATACCACTTGTTTCTGTACTACCATAAACTTCAACCGGCCAGAAGCCAAATACCTCATTTGTTTTCTTTGCTACTTCAGGAAGAAGAACTCCACCACTTGTAATGATAAATGGATCAATAAGATCAAGCTTATCTTCAGTTTCTATAGTTCTCTTAAGGAATGCTGGTACTGCGATAATTGTGTATTTTTCATCATCAAGCTTTTCAAATTCAGTTGGAAATTCAATTCTTGTTCTTCTAAATGGAATTCCTGCAGTAAATGGCAATGAAATTGTAAAAAGGAATCCATAAATATGATGCTGACTTACAGTTGCAACATGTTTTCTCTTAAGGAATTCTTCACCCCACATTGAAAGAACAAAGGCATTGTCCATTTCAAATTCTGTCATGCGCTGAAGTACAACTTTTGGTTTTCCTGTACTTCCTGATGTAAACATATGGATTTTTGTTTCATCTGCATTGATTGCTGGTGTTGTGCGAATCTCTTCTTCTGATGGAGAAGCGATATTTGCAATAACATCAGGTACATAATATGAACCAGGCTGATTTGGAGCATCTGTTAAGAATTCATCTTCCGGCTGTTTCATTTCTTTGATAAATTCTTCTGAAATATTTGCAGTTAAAGCTACCTGTTTCTTGCACTGAAGCAAAGCTACAAAACAGCACAAAAAGAAATAGTAATCATCAACATGAAGAATCCATCTTTCTGCATTTTTTGTATTAATGAAAGTTCTTAATTTTGCTGTATCAGTTAAGAAATCTTTCCATGTTTTATACTTTTTTGATGACCATTTTTCTTCATAACATAAGATAAAATCATCTTTTCTTGATTTTGCTGTAAATTTTGTTATTGGATAAATCTTTGCCATACTTTTATTTACAAACCACCTTACAATAAATTCAACAGTGAAAATTGAAAACATTATTCCATATGAAATTCCACCGTTGTAAATAGTCCAGATATCACCTTTAATTTTATTGAATAGAACAATTTGGTATTGTGGATAAACTTCGACTGGATATATTTCTGTAAAAATTACAGTTCCTAAAGAAACAAGAATATTCAGAATAAAGTGTATACACCATATATAGTTAACAATATTGCAGTAACGCTCGATTCTGTGTTCATTAATCGAGCCTACAATATGTTTATCCTTCAAGATTGCCATTCTGTATACAAGAGTTGGCTTGTTAATTACAGAAATTCCAAAAATGGATAGTAATGATAGAGATACAATTACAGGATAAAGACGCAAAAAGAGGAACTTATTTGTAATGTAAGTAACTGTACCTACTGTAAAGAGAAAAATAGCAGAAAGCAATGGTCTAATGCTGAAAGTAAACCGCTTTTGCTTTTTATTAGTTATATCTGATTTTTGTTTAGGATTTACACTTGTTGCAGATAAGAAAAATACAAGTGCCATTATAACAACACATAACGATACTATTTTAGGTTCTATATGAAAATATCCTATCAGGACACACAACAGAACCGGATATAGTATCGATATGATTGTTACAAATACCTTAAGAAAGGCTTTCATTGTTTACTTATTTTGACAATGGCTGAAGAACGTCTACAACATTACCGATTGTTTTAGCGCTCTTGAACATTTCTGGGTCGATGTTACCGTTCATGTATGGCTTCATTTTTACAACGAGGTCTACAGCATCGATTGAATCGAGATCCAAGTCTTCAAAAAGTTTTGAATCGAGAGTTACATCTGATTTTTCAACTTCAAATTCACTTTCCAATACGTCCTGAAGTTTTGCAAAGATTTCTTCTTTAGTCATCTTGTTTTCTCCTTAATTTTATTTATGCTCTATTTGCTGAAATAAATTCAGCAAGTGCATTAACTGATGCAAAATGTTTTTTGCTGTCTTCATTTTCTGCTGACAGTTTTACACCAAATTTTTTCTTGATAGCTACGCCTAATTCCAATGCGTCGATTGAATCGAGACCTAACCCTGTACCAAAAATTGGTGCATCATCCTTGATATTTTCTGGCTTAACATCTTCAAGTTCAAGAGATGAAATAATTAATTCTTTGATTTCCTGTTTAAGTTCGTCCATACTTTCCTTCTTTATACACAACTAAAAACACAATAAGTGTATTTGTAAATTATAAACTTTATACATCAAAATATCAAGTTAAACTATTTCTTTATCACCTCTTTATCATCTTGCTGTTTTTACTTCCCTGTCAACTTGCGAATATTCCTGCATTATGCTAGAGTTTCTTCTATGAAAAGAAACTCTAATTTTGATATGGAAAAGTTTTCCAAAGATGATCTTCATGCAATTGATGCTAAATTCGAAGCACAGAAAATTGCATTTGCTCCACTTTCATTCCAGGCTGTTAGAGCTTTGATGGAACTTGGAATTCTTAGAATTATTGATGATGCTGGTGAAAATGGAATTACAGTAGACGAAATCGTTGAAAAATCGGGTATTTCTAAATACGGTATCAATGTTCTTACAGAAATGGCTGTAGGAATGCATGTACTTTTGCTTAAGGTTGTGGACGGAAAAGAATATCTTTCTTTGAGTAAAATTGGCTGGTTCCTTCTTGAAGATAACCTTACAAAAGCAAACTTCTATTTTACAAATGATATTTGTTATAAAGGTGCTTTTGATTTAATGGAATCAATCAAAACAGGAAAACCAGAAGGTCTTCATGTTTTTGGTGATCAGTGGACAACAGTTTACGAAGCTCTTTCTACATTACCAGAACGTGAAAAGAAAAGCTGGTTCGATTTTGACCACTTCTATTCTGACATCGCTATTCCAGAAGCTCTTCCTATCGTTTACAAAAACAAGCCTAAAAAGCTTTTTGATATTGGTGGAAACACTGCAAAATGGGCTATTGCATCTTGTAAGTTTGACCCAGATGTTAATGTAACAATCGTTGACCTTCCTGGACAGACAGCAGTTGCAGAAACAAATGCAAAAAATGCAGGATTTGCTGATCGTATCAATACTTATGCAGGAAACATCCTTGCTGAAACAACAGTTCTTCCACCTGCTCCTGATGCAGTATGGATGAGCCAGTTCCTTGACTGTTTCTCATTGCACCAGATTACAAAAATCCTTAAGAAAGTTCACTCTGTAGCTACAGAAAACACAGATGTTTACGTTCTTGAACCACTTTGGGACAAACAGCGCTTCGAGGCTGAAAGTTATTCACTTCAAGCTACTTCACTTTACTTTACATGTATCGCAAACGGTAACAGTAAAATGTACCGCTATGGTGAACTTGTAGATGCAATTGAGGAAGCTGGATTCGAGCTTAAAACTGCACATCACAACTTGGGATCTAACTGTTACTCATTGTTAGTTTTCAGAAAGAAATAGGTATTAAGTTTGCAGAATAATTTTTATATTTCTGAACCTTATTTATTCGCACCTGGCCTTGAGTCTAAAGAAGATTTTAAACTTTGGGCCGAGAATAAAAAGGATATTTCTCTAGAAAAAACTGCACCATCTTTGAGTTATACAGATGCTTTGTTCCGTCGTCGTTTAAGTCAGTTATCTAAAATGACTGTAGAAGTTGTTCATAATCTTATTGAAACAACTAACATCGGCAACAATACAAAAATCGTGTTTGTATCTTTCCGCGGTGAAATAGATCGTGAATTCAAATTGAATAAATCAATTATTGAAGACGAAGCTATTTTACCTGCAGGCTTTTCACTTTCAGTATTTAATGCACCTATCGCGTTGGCAACTATAGCCTGTAAGTTAAAAGCTGGATATAACGCGGTCTTTCCTTCGTATGATAATTTCTATGACGGATTAACTTGTGCTTTATCTTCTGTACTTGCCGGCAAACAGGAAAAAATTATTTTTGTTTATGCAGATGAGTTAATTCCAGAGGATTATTCGGAATTTGCTCCAAAAGATAAACCACCTGTTGCCTTCTCTGTAATTTTATCAAAATCAAAGCTGGAAAATATAAATTCAGTTGAATATTCATTGTCGGATATTCAGAAAAATGTTTATGATTTCATTAAGTTTCACATTCAGAAATGCTGGAACTAATAACTATAAGTGAGGTTTTCTCATGAGCAAAAAAATTGACCCTAGATATTCACCAGATGATCTTCCAAAGGTAAAAAATCCGTTTTTATATCTCTGGCGCTGTTTCATTAAAGTTTTCTGCTATGTTTTTTTTGGAATCGGAACATTTTTAGTTGTAATTTTCTGCTGGCCTGTACTCCGTCTTGTATGGCATGACAAAGCTACTTTTAAATATAAAGGTCGTATTTTCATTTCCGGCATTTTGAATTTCTTTGTTCAAACTATGAGTTTTTTAAGAATTTCAAGATATCAGGTTGATGATGCAGAAAAGCTAAGAAATCTTAAATCATGCATCGTTGTTGCTAACCATCCTTCATTGCTTGATGTTATTTATACATTTGCATTTGTTCGTAATGCTGACTGTATCATCAAGGCCGGATTAAAAAGCAGTCCTGTATCTGGAATTGTACGTCCTTTGTACATTCCTAATGATGGTGACTGGGATGAAATGGTAAAAGAAGCAAAGAAATCACTTGATACTGGTGCCAATCTTATTATCTTCCCTGAAGGTACAAGAACTCCTCGCCATGGAACAAATCAATATAAGAAAGGTGCAGCCCGTATTGCACTTGAAACTGGATGTAATGTTCAGCCTTTGCATATCGGCGGTGGTGATAAATACGGATTGGGTAAATACGATCCATTCTATAAAGCACATCCAACAAATGCTTATCTGTATAAGTTTACTGTTTTACCACAGATCTCTATGGATAAATATAAAGGTTTATCTCCAGCAATTGCTGCAAAAAGATTGACCGACGATATGCGTTCTTCTATTGATTCTGTACAAGACTAAGTACTTTACTTGTTTCTCGTACAATTTCATCGACTGAGAAAGGTTTGGCGATATGACCGTTCATTCCTCTTTCAGTCGATTTTTTTACGTCTTCGTCAAATGCATTAGCCGTCATAGCAATAATAGGAATATTCTTCTTAACATCGCTTTCCAGGTTTCGAATCTTAAATGTTGCATCGTAACCGTTTAATACAGGCATCATGATATCCATGTAAATCAAATCATAGTACCCGTCATTACTTTCTACCAGCTTATCTACGGCTTGCTGACCATTAACAGCGCATTCAACTTTAAATCCAATATCAGAAAAAAGACGAGTTGCTATTTCGCGATTTAATTCGTTATCTTCTACAATTAATATGCGCTTTCCTTCAAAGCTTACTGTATTTTTAATTTCATGCTTTAATTCAGTTTCTTCATTAAAATATTTTGAATCAAGCTTTACGATAAATTCTGAACCCTCATTTACTACACTCTTAACATCAATTGTTCCGCCTAAAGTTTCTACGGCACTTTTTGTAATTGCAAGTCCCAGTCCATTTCCTACAATACCACTTGTTGTAGTATCTTTTTCACGCTCAAAGGGATTAAAAATTCGATCAATGAAATATGGAGAAATTCCTTTACCTTCATCGCGGATTGAAATTGTATAACAGGCAATGTTATTTCCCTTTTCTTCTTCTGAAACTTTAATATATATTTTTCCACCAGCTTCTTTTGAATATTTTGCAGCGTTAGAAATAAGATTCATCAGGATTTTTTTGATAAGAATCATATCGTTTTCAATGATGTAATGTTGCAGCTCTGAAAAGTCTGTTCTTACTTCACAATTTTTGCTTTTTATCTGATACTCAAGAATATCTTCGATATCAAAAATTGTTTTTCCAAGATTAAACTTTATTTTTTCATTAGTTATTATTCCTTGTTCAATCTTCTGCATATCAAGTACATCATTTATAAGACTCAATAAATATTCACTTGATGTAGCAATTTTCTCAAGACACATCTGGACACTTTCTTTATTATCAATATCCTGTTGAGCAATTCGTGTAAAACCAATAATTGCGTTCATTGGTGTACGAATATCGTGAGACATATTAGAAAGGAATGTGGATTTAGCTTCAGTTGCTTTCTTTACTTCATCGTAAGCATTCTGAATTTTTTTATTCTGTCTTTTATAACTTATTGTTTGGAATTTATAGATTACTACAATGATGATTCCAACAAACATCATCGATTGGGCAACGTCAATTCCGATTTTCCACTGTGAACCTTCATAAACATTTTTTACAAACTCAGGGTGAAAAGTCGAATAAATAATTGAAAATGCAAGAATCGTTAAGCTAATACAAAAAAGTATTATACTCAACTTTCCCTGTAAAAAAACAAAAGGAACAATAAGAACCAGCAGAATCCACAATGACATTCCACTTGAAACACCGCCGAAAGTATAAAAAAGAATAATAAAGAAAAATAAAGCACCAAAAACGGCCAGAATTCCGGCCATTTCGTGGTGTTTGAATTTATTTTCAATGATTAAAATAACTGCTGTATAAACCATTGAAATAATGAGAATAATATTTGAAGTTATTCCTGTTCCAAGTGCAATTGAAATAATAGTTGAAGGTACACCTCCAACTAGGAGACATATAAGAAAAAGATTAAGTAATTTTCTATCCAGAGAATCCGAACTATCAATGAATTTGTTAAATTGTGCCGATAATTTTCCCATATTAAAATTATAACATGGATTTTTTATTTGTGGCTTTTTTTCTTATCTGCTTCTTTTTCTTCGTTTTCTTTATAAAGAATTGCTATATTACCAATGATTCTAACAAGACCAGCTTCACAGGTGTTTGCAATTTCTTCTACCAGCTGCTGCTTGTCTTCTTTATATTCATTGAATTTGATTTTAATCAATTCATGTGCTTTTAAAGATTCTGCGATTTTTCCCATTACGCCGTCTGTTACACCAGCCTGTCCGATGATTACAACTGGCTTTAATTCATGTGCCTGAGCACTTAATGCTTTTCTCTGTGCGCTTGTTAATTCCATAGATGTTATATTACAAGATTATTGCCATAAACTCAACGCAGTTTTATAATTTCATCTAAGTTGAACAACTAAACACTTGGACCATCCCTTTACTGTTTACTATGGAAAAAATTAATTACCAGAAACAACTTGATAAGATTATTGAAAGTGTTTCGAAACAAAATATAAAACCTTCTCTTTTACTCCATGCATGCTGCGGACCATGTTCTTCTTATGTACTGGAATATTTGATGAAGTATTTTGACATCACAATTTATTATTACAATCCTAATATTCATCCCGAAGCAGAATATGTACGACGTCTTAATGAACTGAAAACTTTTCTTCCTAGATTCGATAAAGACAAGTTAGCTTGTCTTTATGAAGAAAATTACAATCCTGAGGAATTTTTTAAGGCCGTAAATACAGAAATTGATACAGAGCTTAAAACCGAAAGCGAAAAAGGTGAACGATGCCGCCGTTGCTATAAATTCCGTATGGAAAAAGCTTATGCCTTTGCCATCAGGAATAATTTTGACTGGTTTACCACAACCTTAAGCATAAGCCCTTTTAAAGACGCCCAGAAAATCAATGTAATCGGACAGGATTTACAGAAACAAAATGAAAACGGGCCAAAATTCCTTACAAGCGACTTTAAGAAGAAAGGTGGGTTTAAACGCAGTCTTGAACTCAGCGAGGAATATGGATTATACCGCCAGGATTACTGCGGATGTATTTTTTCAAAGCAAAATATGGGCAAACTGCCACATTCAGCCGATAATTAAAAATATGCACGAAATATCACAAAAAGCCAGACAGATCAGAGACGTTATCCGCTACCTTAAAGTATTCAAAAACGCGGTTACCGTCATTTATATCGACGATGAAATCATTAATTCTCCAATGCTGCCATCTCATATCCATGATATCAGCCTTATCCACGAAAGCGGAATCAATGTTGTTATCGTTCCAGGCTGCAGAAAAAGAATAAATGAAATTCTTTCACAGGCAGATATTTCATGGTCCATCAAAAATGGTGTAAGAATATCATCTCCAGAATCAATGCCACTTATAAAAATGGCAGCTTTTGATGTTTCAAACACAATCATGACTTCTCTTTCTGGAGAAAAAAAATCCGCCGTAATTGGAAACTGGGTAAAAGCCCGAGGCATGGGTGTTATTGACGGAATTGATTACGGAACAACAGGACAAATCGAAAGCATCGCAACTTCCTCTATAAAGGAAATTCTTAACGACGGATTTATTCCGATTTTGCCATGTATTGGATGGAGTGCAACCGGTAAACCTTACAATATTTCTTCACTTACACTGGCAACAGAAATTGCAATCAATCTTGAAGCTGACAAGCTTTTCTATATTTTACCGGATACTGAAATCAATCCTGATACCTTCAAAATTCCTTCTGAATTGTCTTTGACTGCAGAAAATAATATTCCTGCAATGAACATTCAGGAACTTTCGTCACTTATTGATTTAAATAAAGATTCTATCAATATATCTGCCGGCAATGGTTCAGATATTACTAAACAGGAAAAGCTTCTGACTTTGTTTAACCTTGCAAAAGATGCCTGCTCTAAAAAAGTTTCTCGTATTCACATTCTTGACGGTTCTATCGACGGTATTCTTCCATGTGAAATTTTTTCCAGCATTGGTTCTGGAACAATGATTTATAACGATGAATATTCCGGATTCAGAGCAATGACATTAAACGATATATCAAGTGTTCTTTCTTTGATGGATCCATTTGTTAAGAAAGGAATTTTGCTTCCTCGTACAAAGGCAAGCTTTACCGAAAAGGTTGATGAATACGTTGTATATCAGGTTGACGGTGGTATTCACGCATGTGCAAGTCTTCATAATTATGATGGTAAGCAGGCAGAAATTGCAGGCGTTGCAGTTGATGAATCATACAGCAAGCTGGGAATCGGTGTTAAACTGATGAACTACCTTATGGCTAAGGCTAAAGATAAAGGTCTAGAATCTGTGTTTGTTCTTACAACTCAGACTGCAGACTGGTTTGAAAAGCTGGGATTTAAATCTGATAGTATTGAAAGTATTCCTGAGGAACGTAGAAAAATCTGGACTCCTGAACGTAATTCTAAAGTTCTTCGTATTAATCTTTAATTTTTTAACGTAATTAATTCTATAACTAATTTATAAAAAAGGCCCGATGTATTTGACTTATAAAAATACATCGGGCTTTTTTGTTTAGCAGTAGCTTTACTATTCAAAGCTCTAACTGCTTATATTATGCTAAGTTTTCTTAACTTTAATATTATTATATTAAATGCCAAGTATTCTTTGCATTAATTTATTTCTTCAACAAAGCAGCAAATGGATTGTAGCTCATTCCATCATCGCTTCCCTGATACTGACGCTGACCGCCGCGATTTTCACTGCGAGGCTTCTGGTTACCGTCAGTTTTTGGTTTACTGCCAGCAGCTCCTTTTTTAACAACTACGATTTTTTTAGCACCTGCTGGCTTTGCATCCGAAGCATTGCCTGTTGTTTCTGCACGGCTTGCAGCGTCGCTTTTAAGTGAAAGACTGATACGGCGGCGGTCCATATCCAAACCTATGATTGTAAACTCGTGAACATCACCAACTTTACAAACTTCCATTGGATCTTTAACAAAGCTGTCACTCAATTCAGATACGTGAATCAAGCCTGTTTCATGAAGACCGATGTCAACGAAAGCACCAAAATCTACTACGTTTTTAATCTTTCCGGTTACCTTCATTCCTGCTTTGAGATCTTCAAACTGAACTACGCCTTTCTGCATGATTGGAGCTGGATATCCGTCACGTGGGTCACGGTTTGGTTTCTGAAGTTCTTCTACGATATCGTTAACTGTTGTTTCACCGATGCTATATTTTTCTGCGATTTTCTTGATTAAGTCAGAAGGAATTTTTTCTCCTTTCTGAATCAATGGAAGAACTTCGCGGGCTGCATCATAGTTTTCTGGATGAACCCAAGTGTTGTCCAATGGATCTGAACTTTCTGCAATCTTAAGGAATCCGGCACACTGTTCAAATGCTTTTGGTCCAAGTCCTGGAACTTTCTTAAGATCTTCGCGGCTTGTGATTTTTCCGTTTGCGTCGCGGTATGCTACAATTTTCTTTGCAGTTGTTTTATTGATTCCTGATACATAGCTTAAGAGCATGTATGATGCTGTATTGAGGTTTACACCTACATTGTTAACTACAGAACTTACAACTTCATCAAGCTGTTCTGCAAGCTTTTTCTGGTTAACGTCATGCTGGTAAAGACCAACACCGATTGCCTTTGGATCAATCTTAACAAGTTCTGCAAGTGGATCCTGAAGACGGCGGCCCATTGAAATTGCACCACGAACCATAACATCAAGGTCAGGGAATTCTTCTGTTGCAACAGGTGAAGCAGAATAAACTGAAGCACCTGATTCATCAACTACTGTGTATTTAACATCTGCATCAGAATAATTTTCGCTGATTACTTTTGATACGATTTCCTGAACTTCGTGACTTCCTGTTCCGTTACCAACTGCAAGAACCTGAATGTCGTATTTATCGATTGCTTCGTTGATAAGATCGTAAGCTTCTTTTGGATTGATTTCCTGATAGATTTTGAAGAAGCCAAGGTATTTACCAGTTTCATCCAAGGCTGCACATTTTGTTCCATTGCGGTAACCTGGGTCAACGCCAAGAACACGGCTGCCTTTGATTGGCTGTGTCATCAGAAGGTTTTTAAGGTTCTCACTGAATACGCCGATTCCGTGATTGTCTGCTTCGTCTGCTTCGTCACTACGGATTTCGCGTAACACTGCTGGTGAAAGAAGACGAACAACTCCGTCTTCAATGGCAGCCTTGTGGTATTCGTTGTGAATGTCCGCTTTCTTCTGAAGCTCAGCAACTGCAGCTTCTACATCTACATCGATTGTAACATCGAGAGCGCCTTCGCGTTCTGCACGGTTGATGGCAAGAATGCGGTGTGGCTTAAGCTGATCCAATGGTTCAGAATAATCCCAGTACATCTGGTATGTAGAAGTTTTCTGAGCCTGTTCTTCTGTCTGTCCTTCTGGAACAATTCCCTTTGTAACAATGTTTCCTGTTGCCATGTACAAGCTGTGAATTGCTTCACGATTTTTTGTTTCCTGGCTGACGCGTTCTGCTATGATGTCTTTTGCACCATCGAGAGCATCTTTTACAGTTTCAACATTGAGGGCTTTATCTTCGTTGTCTGTCTTGATATATTTTTCTGCTTCTTTTTCGATAGCAGCATCGTTCATTTCAAGCATTGCGTCAGCCAATGGTTCAAGACCTTTTTCTGCTGCAACCATTCCGCGTGTTTTCTTCTTTTTCTTGAATGGCGCCCAGAGATCTTCAAGGGCTGTCAAAGTTGTTGCTGACATTGCAGCATTGTAAAGGGAATCAGTAAGTTTACCTTGATTGAAAATTCCTTTTACGATTTCAAGACGGCGCTCTTCAAGATTCTTGTAAGACTTGAAAAGGTGGTCAACGCTTGTAACTGCAACTTCGTCAAGATTGTCAGTTTTTTCCTTGCGGTAACGGCTGATAAATGCAACTGTACATCCTTCTTCGAAAAGAGAGATAACAGCACTAACCTGATTAACACGAATGTTTAATTCTGTGGCAATCTTTTTCATAATGTCGACTTCGTTAACAACTAACGCGTCGATCTGTTCTTGTGTAAATTCCATAGTGTGATGATTCTACTCCAAAATTCATTTTGTTTAAAGTATAGTGGAATATTTTCATTCGAGTTGGAATTTTCGAAAAAGACCTTACAAATATTAAACTCAACAAGCGTATTGTGATTATTTTCTCCAGTTTTAAGTTAAGTTCTTCGTGAGTTATACAGTTAACATCCCAGAAAGCTGGCTTCTGGTTTTTCTTGACAAGTTTTCTTTGCTCTATTATTATTTTATTAATAGACAAGAAAACTTGGCTTTATTGGAGATGAATTTATGAATACTGAACTTCCACTAAAAAACAATGTTAAAGATGTACGCCTCGATTTAAATATAACTCAGGCAGAACTTGCTGAAACTGTTGGCGTTTCTCGCAATACAATTGTATCAATCGAAAATGGTCGTTATTGTCCAAGTGCAAAACTGGCTCTTCAGATTTGCATTGCATTGAATAAAAAATTTGAAGAGCTCTTTTTCTTTGAAAATGATGAATCTGAAAAAACAACTGAAATCTAATTTGACTAACGCTCGGTAGTCAAATTGATAAATAAAAATGGCGATGGATTATTGTTCTAATCCGTCGCCATTTTTTTTGCTCTGATCTTTTGGATAATTATAATTTCAACTACTGAAAGTTGCTTCTTGAATAAGGAGATCCAATCCAGATTTGAAGTTCTTCACTTCCCATATAATCTTTTCGCTGCCCTTCAATCAAAAACTGCACGCTGTCTACAGTTGAGAATTCTGTGGCAGTGTAAACAATCTGCATCAACTGTGCTCTATAACTATCAGCACTGATTCCGTTAAATTCAAACTCTTCGCTAAAATTTAATGTGGCAATTCCGTTCTTAACCGAAGCTCCAAGTAATCGTGTACCCGCTGGAATTAAACTCATACAGTTTTTATCTCCAGACTCTGGTCCATTCAAAAGTGCCTTGATGGAATTTGTGAGTGGAGCATTTGATTTTGGAATTTCACGAGTTGTGATTCTTCTGATTACTTTTCCATCTGAATCTACATTTACGAAACAAAGATTTACTTTTGATTTAGCAACGGGTTTTGGTTCTTCTTTTTTCTGTTCAGTAACCTGATCTGCCGGTTTCTGTTTATCTTCAATTTTTTCTTCAACCTGTTTTTCAATCTTGATTTCCTGAACAGGACTTTCATGTTCTGTATTATTCACTTCTGCAACTTCTGTAATTGATCCGATTTCTGCAGGTCCAGGAGTAATTTCAATATCAAGTAATCCGTTCGATTCTTTTTTTGTTTCTGGCTCTTTGTAGTTTTCAATGAACTCTGGAGTTTTCTGTCCAATTCGTTCAAAGAAGTTTGTGTTTTTCAAATTACTAAAAATTGCATCTTTTTTAACAAAGAAAAAGATTACAAGCACAAGTGCCAGTAAAATCCAGCAAGAAATTAAAAGTCCAGTTTTTTGTTTATTTCCACCCATAATTCCTCATTATAGTTTATTCATTTTTTATTAGCAAGAAATGAATATGTTACTATTCTCCATTTTCGATAAAATACATTGCTTCTGTAGATTCTTCCCCAGTATTAGGATATCTGCGGAATCCATTCTGCCAGAGCAGTTTCAATCCGATTTTTTCCATTACTCTGCGTGATGGATTATTTCTTTCATCACAGCGGGCTATTATTTTTTTTACTTTTATTGTATTAAAAGCAAATTGTTTTAGTTTAAGCACATCCGCAAAGAAACTCTAATGTCCTTTCTTTTGGAAAAACTTCTCCAGATTTTACCGAAAGTTCATACATATATTTTACAACTTCATAATCTGAATTGTATTCATATACTTCTTCAATATCTTTTGCCGAAAGTGGTCTTAATAATAATCGGCTTGTTTCAAGAATTAATTCACTCATATTTTACTCTCAACTTTTTTAATGCAGCTTCCATCGAGATACATTCTGCATATCTGTTAGGCCACATCATTTCATTGTAATATCTGTAAGCTGTTTCTTTATTAAAATATTTGTTATCAAATGTACTGTTTGTATACTCAGGGACAATCATTTTGAATCCGTGCTCAAAACCGCTTTTAATTGTGGCATCAATACAAAAATCTGTCTGTAATCCTACAACCATTATTTCTTTTTCATTTTTAGCTTTAAGGTAATCCAAAAGTCCTGTAGCTTCATTAAAGGAACTGTTTACATTTTTGCAGAATATTTTTTCTTCTTTGTCTGGTAAAAACTCTTCATAAATTTCATAATCCGAATCCCCTTTAGAAAATCCTGTTCCAGCTCCATCATCGTGCTGAACAAAGATTATTTCTGTTCCAGAGTTTCTGGCTGCAATCAACAAAGCTTTGATATTTGCTTTTACTTTATCAAATGCAAATAATCTATCATCCATAATTCCTTTTTGTGTATCTATAACTAATAAAACCATTTTTAATTCCTTTTTTTTCAAGCTTACTTATCTATGTTCTTTTTTTTTAAACTTTTTTTCCTTTTCCTTAAATTTGTCGGAATTTATTTAATTAACTTAAGCAAGTTTAAACTAACAAACGGTCATTAATTTTTTTAGTTGACGAACGGTTGTTAGTTTAAAGTTAGTTTTGAATTTTATTAAATTCTGAAATTTCCAAACTATCTGAAATTTGTTGCACGTGAAACTTTTTTATAAAACTTTTTTAATCATGTTGCACGTGAAACACTGAATGCGATTTACATACAAAATTTGTTTCATATGAAACAAATTTATTTGATATCAATTATATTTCTAATTTTTTGTCCGATCTAATAAATGTGGATAAGTTGTTGATTATGTGGATAACTTTTTTTTCAAATGTTGCACGTGAAACAAATTTATGAATCGTAGACAAAAGTGCAAAATTTATAATCAAGTATTTCAGCTATTTAATGGAACAACGGACGGACATGTATTTTGAAATATAAATGTTTCATGTGAAACATATTCCGGATACATTTAAGCAAAACTAATTTCTCACATAATTTTACATTTGATATCGCTAAATCTATTTCAAAATACTGATCTAAACTATTAAATGAAAATAACCAGAATGTAAGCAAGTAAACGTAGATGAAAAATATATTGAAGTAGGGAAGTTAAAAATAATTGAGAAAGGATTCTGCAGACTAAAAATGTTTCATGTGAAACACTTTTAAGTTATCCACAATATCAACAAGTTATCCACCGATGTGGATAAGTAATGGATAAAAAAATAACCGGGGAATTACCCCGGCACCTGATGATTCATTTCGCTTTTGTATAAGCGTTCCCCTCTTACTTTATATTATACTCTATATATTTAATTTTGTCATTAGAAAATCAATTTAAATCTAAAATATTTTAAATATACAAAACTACCGAACGATAGTTAGTTATAAATATAAGTTTTCTTTCACACGTCTTTATTCCAAAAGCTGCGTATTCGTCATTAGTCATTTCATAAAATTAAAATGAATAACGCTGGAAATACAATTGCTCGAGATAACGACTATGTCTGATGAAAAAAATTTACTCATAAAAAAACCCAGAAGCATTTCACTTCTGGGTTTAATTGTCATTTATTGTTTTTCTTCTTTATCTTCGTCATTAACGATTTTATCAAGGCCGACAAGATAATCAGGTTCATCAATTTTAAGAACGCTTACTCCAGAAGAAGAAGGTCCCTGAACATTGATTGTTGAAACCTTAACTCGCAATGTTTTTCCCTGCCCAGTCATACAAACAATTTCGTCTTTATCAGAAACTGAAAGAGCTCCGATAATTTCACCCTTATTGTCGACATTTCCGAATACTCTCTGTCCTCCGGTTCCACGACCGTGAACATTGTAGTCTTCGAATCTTGCACGTTTACCAAATCCTTTTTCAGTAAGAACAAGAATGCTTGAATTTTCTTCAACCTTGATTACAGCTGAAAGTTCATCACCTTCACCAAGTTTAAGACCTTTGTTTCCATGACCAGCACGACCCATAGGTCTGATATCTGATTCCTTAATTCTTAATGCCTTTCCTCTGCGTGAAATAAGAACTAATTCATCATCACCTTTTGAAAGAACTGTACTTACAAGTCTATCACCTGGATCAAGTTTGATAGCTCCAATACCACGGACCTTAGCATTAGCAAATTCCTTGATACAAGTCTTTTTGATAATACCGTTTGCAGTTGCCATAAAGAGGAACTGATCTTCTGTAAATTCCTGGAAGTTAATGATATTTGTAATTTCTTCATTAGCATTGACGGCAAGCAAACTCTTGATATGTGAACCACGGCTTAAGCGGCTTGCTTCAGGAATTTCGTGAACTTTAACCCAGTATGCTTTTCCTTCATTTGTAATGAAAAGAAGAATATCGTGAGTTGAAGCAATAAAGATCTGACTGATGTAATCGTCTTCAACAAGTGTTGTACTGTTGCTTCCTTTTCCTCCTCTACCCTGCTGCTTGTACTGTGTAAGTGAAATACGTTTTACATAACCAAGCTTAGAAATAAGAATAACGACATCTTCTTCCTTGATCATGTCTTCTACATTGATTTCTTCAACTTCATCTGCAACGATTTCTGTCTTACGGTCATCGCCATATTTTTCTGCAAGCTCATTTGTTTCTTCTTTAATCTTCTGTAAAATCTTTTCGTGATGATCAAGAAGATCCTGCAGGTAATCAATCCATGCCTGAAGTTCTTTAATCTGTTTTTCAAGATCTTCAATCTGAAGCTGAGTAAGTCTCTTAAGACGCATATCAACGATTGCCTGAGCCTGTTCATCATCAAATCCGAATCTCTTTTCAAGGGCAAGCTTAGCATCTTCTGTATCACGGCTTTCTCTGATGATTTTGATTACTTCATCAATGTTGTTGATAGCTGTAATCAATGCTTCAAGAATGTGCATTTCGTGTTTTGCAACTTTAAGGTCATAAATTGTACGACGAGTAATTACTTCATCACGATGTTTTACGAAAAGCTGGATTAACTGCTTTAATGTAAGAATTTCTGGTTTTAAATAAACCTGTGGAAGTTTTAATTCTGGTTCATCGTATCTCAATGTTCCTTCTTTGTCCTGAGGAACAAGTGCAAGGTTGATTACACCAAAGTTAGACTGAAGGTCTGTCTTTGCAAAAAGCTGATTCAATACAAGCTTTGTTACTGCACCTTTTTTAAGATCTACTACAAGACGCATACCATCACGGTCAGAAGATTCATCGTTGGCATTCGAAATTCCTTCGATCAACTTATCTCTAACCAATTCTTTAATGCGTGTAATAATATTTGTTGTATTTACGCCGTAAGGAACTTCTGTAAATACGATCGATTCACGACCATGTTTGTCTGTTTCAATTGTGAACTTTGAACGAACTACAACTTTTCCGCGGCCAGTTGTGTAAGCCTTGCGGATTCCATCACGGCCATAAATAATTCCACCTGTAGGAAAATCTGGACCTTTGATGTGTCTCATCAATTCTTCAATTGTGATATCGTTGTTGTCGATGTAAGCTGCAATTGCTGAAGCAACTTCTCTAAGGTTGTGGCTAGGCATGTTTGTTGCCATACCGACGGCAATACCTGTAGTACCGTTACAAAGAAGGAATGGGAATTTTGCAGGAAGAACTGAAGGTTCATCAGTTGTATCGTCAAAGTTTCTGACCATATCAACTGTATTTTTCTTGATGTCTTCAACCATCTCTTCTGTGATCTTAGACATCTTTGCTTCGGTATAACGATAAGCGGCAGCTGGGTCACCAGCAATTGTACCGAAGTTTCCCTGTGGAGTTACTGTAGTGTAACGCTGTGCAAAATCCTGACCGAGACGAACCAATGCATCATAAACTGAAGCATCACCATGTGGATGGTAGTGACCCAATACATCACCGACAATCTGAGCACACTTTCGTGTCTTTCCACCGCTGGCAAGGTTGAGTTTATCCATTGAGTACATGATACGGCGGTGAACAGGTTTAAGACCATCACGAACATCAGGCAAAGCACGCTGAACAATAACTGACATTGAGTAGTCAATGTAAGCCTGCTTTACTTCATCTTCGATAGGAATCTTTATTACAGATCCACCTTCTTTTGTTTTGAATTCTTCCAACATTTTATTTCCTTAGATATCGAGATTTGCGTAACTTGAATTGCTTTCAATGAACTGACGGCGAGGTTCAACTTCCTCTCCCATACAAACACTGAAAATCTTGTCTGCTTCAATAGCATCTGGAATTGTTACAACACGCATCTTTCTGTGAGAAGGATCCATTGTAGTTTCCCACAACTGTTTACCGTCCATTTCACCAAGACCTTTGTAACGTTGAACGTCAACTTTAGCTCTTGTCTCTTCATCGAATGTAGCAAGAGCAGCATCACGTTCTGCATCTGAATAACAATATATTGGTTCTTTCTTTCCATGCTGAACTTTGAACAATGGTGGCATAGCAAGATATACATAACCATTTTCAATAAGCTGTGGCATATAACGGAAGAAGAATGTTAAAAGCAATGTACGAATATGTGAACCATCGACATCGGCATCGGCCATGATGATGATTTTGTGATAACGAAGTTTTTCGATATTAAAGTCTTTTCCAAATCCTGCACCTAGTGTCTGGATTACAGGCTGAAGCTTGTCGTTGTTCATTACTTTTTCAGGACGAACTTTTTCAACGTTAAGCATTTTTCCCCAGAGAGGAAGAATAGCCTGAGTTTTTGGATCTCTACCCTTTTTAGCAGAACCACCGGCAGAATCTCCTTCGACGATGTAAACTTCGCACATTTCTGGATCTTTACCAGAACAGTCTGCAAGTTTAGCAGGAAGTCCGAAACCGTCGCCGATTGTCTTTTTACGCATGTTTTCTTTTGCCTTTCGGGCAGCAATTCGTGCTTTAGCTTCATCGATAGACTTTTTAAGAATTGATTCAAGAATCTGAGGATTCTGTTCAAAATATAAAGTAAGTTTTTCTTTTACAACCTGATCTACGATTGTACGAACTTCTGTATTTCCAAGTTTATCTTTTGTCTGACCTTCAAATTCAGGTTCAGGAACTTTCATTGAGATTACAACTGTTAAACCGGAAGAGAAATCTTCGTAGTTTAACTTTTCATCTTTGTCGAAACCTTTCTTAAGTTTTTCGTTTGCATCAAAGAATTTTCTCAAGACAAAAGTAAGTGCTGATTTGAAACCTTCATAATGAGTACCACCACCGCGAGTGTTGATATCGTTAACAAAAGTATGTGCATTTTCAGAAAATCCTGAATTATAATGCATTGCAATTTCTGTAATTACATCATCCTGTTCTGCGTTGATATAAATTGGTTCTTCAGGAATAATCTGTTTACCAATATCAATTTCCTGAACAAACTGACTGATACCACCATCAAACTTAAGAATCTCTTCTTTAGGAGTTTCAAGACGTTCATCACGGAAGAAAATTACGATTCCTTTATTAAGGAATGCAAGTTCGCGAAGACGATCTCTTAATGTATCAAAGTTATATGTAGTTGTTTCTGTAAAAATTGTTTTATCTGCTTTCCAGCGGATTGTTGTTCCGTGTTCTTCTGTATCACCGATTACTTCAACTTTAGTTTTAGGAATTCCACGTTCATATTTCTGACGATAGATATGACCATCACGTTTTACAGTAGCTTCCATCCAGTCTGAAAGAGCATTAACGCAGGATACACCTACACCGTGCAAACCACCAGAAACTTTATAAGCACTTTTTTCAAATTTACCGCCAGCATGGAGTCGAGTCAAAACAAGTTCCAGGGCACTGATTTTTTCAGTTGGATGAATATCAACAGGAATACCGCGTCCATTATCGTCAACACGGACAATATCATCTTTTTCGAGGGCAACAACAATACGATCACAGAAACCTGCCATTGCTTCGTCGATTGAGTTATCTACTGTTTCATAAACAAGATGATGAAGTCCTTTAGGACCAGTTGATCCGATGTACATACCAGGACGTTTACGAACTGCATCCAGTCCTTTTAAAACCTGGATATTACCTGCTGAATAATTTTCTGACATGATTTTCCACCCAAAAAATTTGTTTAATAATCACAATTTTATACTATAAATAGAAAAAAACCGCTTTACAATTATACTTATATTGAAAAATAAAGTAAAGGTGATTTATAATCACCTTATGAGCACTCAAAATTATCAGGTTTTCTGGCAAGAAGCACTAAAACAATTAAGTGAAGAATACAAATCAAACGGTAAAGAAGACGAATTCAAAATCTGGTTCAAAATGGACTACGTTGAAGATCATGACAACGTGATTGTTGTAAATGTTCCTTCAGAATTTTTGAAAATTCAGATGATGTCTCGAGGTTATGTTGAACAGATTAAGTCTAAATTAATGGAAATTACAGGACAATCAGATTTTTCAATTGAAATTCAGTATAACAATGCCACACCTGTTTCTACACCAGTTCCTTCTCAAGAAAAGGTAGAAGTTAAACCTTCAAAAAAGGAAGAAAAAAAGACTGATAAAAAAGAAACTTCTGTTAAACATCATCCACAGCTCATGGAAAAGTTTACGTTTGAAAATTTTGTTCCTGGTGACAATAATAATTATGCTTACAGTGCAACTTTAGCTGCTGCAAAAAATCCAGGAAAAAGCGATACCCTTAATCCAATTCTTTTATATGGTGGAGTTGGTTTAGGTAAAACTCATCTTATGCAGTCTTTAGGAAATTACATTTACCAGCATGATGAAAAAGCAAAAATCTGTTTTATTTCCTCTGAAAACTTCTTTAATGAATTTTACTATTCACTTCAAAATAATCAGATGAATAAATTCAAAAATAAATATCGTAACTATGATGTTTTCCTTTTTGATGATATTCAGTTCTTAATTGGAAAGGAAAGTTTACAAGAAGAATGTTTCCATACATTTAATGGTTTAATGGAACATCATGCTCAGATGGTTTTTACTTGCGATAGACCAATTAATGAACTTAAAGGAATTGAAGACAGATTAAAAACGAGATTCTCTTCTGGTGTTTGTATTGATCTTAAACCACCAAGCTATGAAAACAGAATTGCAATTATCAGAAAAAAACTTGAAATTGAAAAGAAAGTCATAAGAAATGATGTTGTTGAATATATAGCAAAAAATATTCAGATGAATGTTCGTGATCTTGAAGCTTCAATAAAAAAAATTGTCGGTTATCAGGATTTAATTCAAACAGAAGTTACAATTGAAATTGCACAGGATCTTCTTAAAGATACAATTTCTGAAGCAACTGGAAATGCTGTTTCAATGGAAACTATTCTTAAAGTAGTTGCTGATATTGAAAATACATCAATTGCTGATATTAAAGGAAAAGGAAGAAGCAAAAGACTTGCAGAAACAAGACACATTGCAATTTATGTAGCAAGAGAACTTCTTGAATATTCCTATTCAGAATTAGGTGGTGAATTTGGAGGAAGAGATCATACAACAATTTTGTCTGCTTATAATGGAATTGCTGACAGAATTAAAACTGATCCTTCTTTTGAAAAACGCATTAAAGATATTATGAATTCAATAAAAGAATATAAGAAAATTTAATTGAATTCTTTATTAAAATAGTTGATAATTACATTAGTAAACTGTTGATAGATTGTGGATAACTTCTTCAATGGTGAATAAGTTTATAGATTGTTAAAAACTATAAAAGGTTTCTAAACAATTTAAATCTATTTAATATATAGAATTAAAACACTTATCCACATATCAACCGACCCTACTATTATTATTACTAAATTTAAAAAATTTATAATAAATAATATAAGTTAATAACTCATAAGGAGCATATAATGAAGTTTACATTTGATCGCGATGCAATGATTAAGGAAATTGCAGTTACACAGGAAATTATCAGTAATAAAAGTCCTAGTTCAATTCTTTCTAACATTCTTTTAATTGCTGAAAATAATACTGTAACATTAAAATGTAATACAGGTTTTAATTTTAATTATTTATTATTTTTATCTTGCAGTTATAATAAA
>SAMEA3663175__coassemble_31_pt1 | contig 54893 bp, 48 predicted proteins | sample SAMEA3663175__metabat2_low_PE_006 | metagenome-assembled genome bin SAMEA3663175 (sample SAMEA3663175) | pig gut metagenome | biome: pig gut; feature: pig-associated habitat; material: faeces | place: Denmark | collected 2012
GAATATATCATCTTTTATGATTTTGTGTCAACAACTTTTTTCATTTTTTTTGAAATTTTTTAATTTTTTTTTCACTTTTTTTTGCACCCGAATTTCCTTGAATTTACAAGAAAATTCCCCTTATCAAAACTTACACTGCCGTATTTTTTTATAATTTTTATTGACGGAATTCGCAGAATATTAATATATTGTTTATATAACTTAAAAATATTTAAGGAGTTCTAAATGAAAATCAAACCTTTAGCAGATAGAGTTCTTGTAAAACCTGCAAAAGCAGAATCAAAAACAGCATCAGGCATTATTATTCCAGAAGCTGCTCAGGAAAAAACTCAGACAGCAACAGTAGAAGCTGTAGGTCCTGGAACAGAAAAAGATCCTGTAACTGTAAAAGTTGGTGAAACCATCATGTATGATAAATATGCAGGTACACAGATTAAGATGGATGGTGAAGAATATCTTATCGTTAAGAATTCTGATATCATCGCAGTTATTGAAAAATAACTTTTCTTTTTCTAAAAAGAGGAACTCTTTCGTGAAGTGCACCCCTAAAGTTGGACAAATAAAGTTCAATTTTAGGAGGTGCATTTTTTTTAGCCTTTTAATTTTGCAAGCAGAAGTCTGGCTCTTGAATGATCAGGATTCAAATAAACAGAATACTTTAAAGACTTTATTGCATCTTCTACCTTGTCCATTTCATTATACAAAATACCAACACGATACAAAGCTTCAGATTTTTCACGAAGATTCTGTGATAAGCTTGCAGTTTTTCCATAAAGGGCAAGTGCTTCAGACTTTTGTTTTGTACTTGAATAAATCATAGAAAGATTCATCATTGCAGGAATCGAAGCTCTTGGTGAAATTTCACGAACTTTTTTAGAATCCTTTATATATTCATTAAAAACAACAAATTCATAAAGCTGGCATGCAAGCTTTGCTTTTCCCGCTTCTGCTGCAAACCACGCAGCATATTCAACTTCCCATTTTTGAATTTCATGTATATGAATAAATAATTCATCATAAAAGTTTTTCTGATCATCAAACTGATAGCGGCTTGAAATATATAAATTAAACAATGACTCTGCTTCTTCTTTTCGGTCAAGCATTAAAAGTCCGTGTACTGCATATCTTGCAATTTCAGGAGGATAAAGATTTGTACCAAGAGTATTACGTTCAATGGTGTTATAAATTTTTCCGTAATATGCTTTGTCTGAGTAATTTTGAATTTTATCTTCAAGATCAAGCTTTGCAACATATAATTCAAAGTTTTTAAAGCGGCCAAGACTATCTTCCATTCTTGCAATAGCATCCTCTACAGGAATTTTAGGAAGTTCGTCATACGCTTCCATATCCATTGAACGGATTCCAAGCTTACGAAGTTCCTGTGTCATAGGATCATCAAGCTTCAACTGATTAGAATTGTAAGCATAATTTCCATATGCAATTAAACCAGGAACAAAATCAGGCCAATGCTGCACGCAAAAAGAAAGCAGATTATAAGCACCCTTCAGATCATCACGAGATAATGCCCAAACAGCACTGTTCAGATAGATAATGCTTAAAACATCATCACTAGAAATTCCTCCAGCAATGTTTATATCACCAGAATTGAGAGCTTCATCTTCAAGCGTAGTTATATATTCAAGAAGAGAATTACGTTCTTTCTCTGCAAGTTTTTCTTCAGAAAGATTTATATACGAGTCTGCAAGTAATGCTCTGATTTTCAAGTTTAAATTTCCTTTTATATGAATATTCCTTTTAAGATCATATTCATCTGCAATCTCTCGATCTAAAAGCGTCATGGCTGTTTTTAAATTTTCAGCGGCATCTACAAATTTTTTATTATCATAAGTTACCAGCGACCAAAAATATGCGTCAGTGGAATCTTGAAAAGTTTTTGGATAGACAGCAAAAGCCTGTTCAGTTTTTCCTTTAATCAGATTTACCACAGCGCAGTTTCGAAGCCATCGGTTATCTTTTGAACCAGAATATGCATCGAAGTAAACCTGCACGTAATCATCTGAGCAGAAATCATCGAAAGAATATACAGCATCTGCATTTTCAAGTCTGGAACGCAGCAAAGCTTCTGCATAAAGGGAACCATATTCTGTTCCGGATAATTTTTTGCTAACAGAAAGAGCTTCCTTTATATTTTTCTTTTTCAGCAATATCGAAGAATATACGGCAAGCAACTGCTTATCATTTGGATTTTTTTTCAGGCAGGATTTGATTAATTTTTCTGCACGGGCTGTTTCGCCAAGTTTGACATACCTGCGGTAAATTCCCAATCGAGCCACAGGTGGAAGCGATTTTTTATCTGTTTTTACAAGAAGCTTAAGAGCAGCCTCAGACTGACCTTGAATTATATAACGGTCAACCTCATCAAGGGTTCCAGTTAACGAAGAAACTGTTATATTTTTTGAACAAGAAAAAAAGCAGCCACAAAACATCACGGCTGCAACAATCATCAAAAAGATTTTACAAAAACCATAATGTTTAAGACTGCTTTTCAAACCAAAATTCCTTAATTAGATTTTAGTATAAAAATTTATTATTGTTCTTTGCTTATTTTATCAAGCATTGCATTAATAAATTTAAATGAATCCTGTGGTCCAAATTCTTTGGCAATAGAAATTGCTTCATCAATGACGATAGATGGTGCAATTTCTTTCTGGAACACAAGGGAATAAATACTGATTCGTAAAATTGAAAGAGTAACTTTATTAAGTCTATCAAAACTCCAGTTTTCCGAAAGATGGGATTTTATTAATTCATCTACTTTTTCGATAGTTCCAGCAATAAGTAATCTAGAGAAAGTCAATTCACTTTCATCCAGATTTTCTTTTGAATCTACCCATGAGAACTGTGTAAGATTATCTAACGACTCTCCACTAACATCCCATGAATAGATTGCCTGAAATGCTATTATTCGGCTCTTTCTGCGTGACACAAGGAACTCCTGTTACCAAGAAAGAAGTGCATCGAGTTCCGCACCTGTTTTTTTACGTTCTACATTTGCAGGAACATTAAGTTCACGAGAAATATCCTGAACAGCTTTCAGCAATGCAGCACTTTTCTTCTGATTTGTAATATTGGCCTTAATATATTCGTATACTGTAACTGTTGATCCTGGTGTTACTACATCTGAAAGGCCAAGCATTTTTGCATTGTATTTTTCAAGAACAACATAGAACTGATAATCAACTTCTGTTTCAAGAAGTTCAGATGCTTTATTTTTTTCAGATCTGAATACTTCAAGAATATTTTCGTATTTTACACCCAATGCCTGAGCATACTGTTCTGTTTTTTCAAGCATCAAATCGCCAGCTACATAACCAGATGCAGCTGGATTTTTTGCTGCGTTACGCATTGCATCCAATGTAAGCTTTTTGCTTGTATAATCGTTTCTAAGAGATTCAATTTTTGCTTTTGCTTCAGCAGGATTATCACCTTTCTTAACTGAAACAAGGAACATGTGAACCATATCATTCAATACGATTTTTGCTTTATTCAATTCGTAGAAATCACGAATTTCTTTATCTGTTGCCTGGATTGCGTTGATTTCAGCACCTTTTTTAGCAATTACATACTGCTGTGCAAGCAACTGATTCTTTAAGTAAGTCTTATACTGAGAAACATTCATTCTTACCAAAGACAAAAGGAACTCATCCAAAGTTTTACCTGTCTTCTGACGAACGATTTCTCTATATTCGTTTTCAGTTCCCTGACGACCAACAAGCTGAGCCATATTCTGAAGGAATACCTGATCAACCTGACTGTCATTAACCGAAATTCCTTCTTTTCTTGCAGCCTGAACAATAAGCTTTTGGTCTACGATAGACTCGATAATCTGTTTCTTTTCTTCAACAGTGAACTGTCTTCCTGCCTGAGTCTGATATGTCTCAACAGCTTCTTTTACTTCTTTCAATGAAACTGTTTCATGACCGTTATATTTTACAACAGCTAATGGCTGAAGGCTGTTAGACTGAGCTGCCATAGAAAAAAGTGCAGCGGCTGATAAAATTGTAGCAAAAAGTAATTTTTTCATTTATCGTTCCTTCCTAATAACTAAATCATTTCTAGAGGCTTTAGTTACATCTTTTTTTTGTTTATTGAGGATCAAGTGGAAGTCCACCGCTGATTGTAGCACGGATACGGCGTACACCAGCTGAAGAAGACTGTTCCTTTTCGATCTTGAAGTCACCGATCTGCGCTGTATGCTGAACGTGTGGTCCACCACAAACTTCTTTTGAGAACCAGTCATTGTTTACATCACGTCCAATTGTATAAACTTTTACGTCTTCACCGTATTTGTTTGTAAACAAAGCGCGGGCACCTGCTTTTTGAGCGTCTGCCAAAGGCATAACCTGCATAGTTACAGGGAGATCTTCCTTGATTTTTTCGTTAACGATTGCTTCAACTTGTGCAATTTCTTCCTTTGTCATTGGACGGTCAAAAGTAAAGTCAAAGCGCATACGTTCTGCGTTGATATTTGAACCTTTCTGAGCAACCTGGTCACCGAGAACGTTAACCAAAGCCTGCTGTAAAAGGTGAGTTGCTGTGTGATATTTAGTTGCAGCTTCTGACTGTTCTGCAATACCACCTTTTGCTTTTCCTGCTTCTGCAGTTTTTGAAGCTTCCTGATGCTTACGTTCAGCTTCTTTAAAGCCTTCAACGTCTACTGTAAAGCCGTTTTCTGCTCCAAGTTCCTGTGTAAGTTCAAGAGGATAGCCGTATGTTTCGTAAAGGTTGTATGCAACTTTACCGCTGATGATTTTTTTAGGATTTTTCATCAGGTTAGGAAGCATTTTCTGGAATTCTGCTTCACCTTTTTTGAGAGTTGTGCGGAATTTTGCTTCTTCGGCAGTAAGTTCCTTGTAAACTTTTTCAGCATTCTGAGCCAGTTCTGGGTATGGTCCTTTGAAGTTATCTACTACGACTGCTGCAATTTCTGCCATAAAGTCTTTGTCGATACCCAATTTCATTCCGTGACGAACAGCACGACGAATCAAACGGCGGAGAACATATCCTGCTCCAACCCGGTCTGGAGTAACACCTTTCTGGTCACCAAGAATGAATACTGAAGAGCGAGAATGGTCAGCAATAATACGAACTGACTTATCTTTTTCTTCATCTGTTCCATATGTATAACCGCCGGCAAGTTCACTGATTTTTGCAATAATTGGCTGGAATACTTCTGTAAGATATACAGATGTTTTTCCCTGAAGGATACAGTTTGTACGTTCAAGTCCCATACCTGTATCTACATTCTGTTTTGGAAGTGGAACCAAAGTTTTTTCGTCAACACGGTTGAACTGCATAAATACGTTATTCCAGATTTCCATCCAGTTTGCACTGTCAGTTCCCTTATTAGAACCAACAGGAGGAAGACCTTCACCTACCCAATAGAAGATTTCTGTATCTGGACCACAAGGACCTGTAGGACCTGCTGCCCACCAGTTGTCACTAGCTGGAAGATAAGCAATTTTATCTTCAGGCATTCCTACTGCCTTCCAGAAATTTGCAGCATCTTCGTCACGAGGAGCATTTTCATCTCCTGCAAATACTGTTACAGAGATTTTTCTTGGATCAAGAGCGAGCCAGTCTTTTGATGTAAGGAATTCGTATGAGAATGCGATTGATTCTTTTTTGAAGTAATCACCAAGTGACCAGTTTCCCAGCATTTCGAAACATGTAAGGTGTGATGGATCTCCTACTTCATCGATATCGCCTGTACGTACACATTTCTGGTAGTCAGTGAGACGAGTACCGGCTGGATGTTTTTCACCGAGCAAATAAGGAACAAGCGGATGCATTCCGGCTGTTGTAAACAATACTGATGGGTCATTTTCTGGAATCAATGACTGTCCAGAAATTTCTGCATGACCCTTTGACTTAAAAAAATCGATATATTTTGTTCTAAGTTCGTTTGATGTCATAATACTAAAATATACCTTTGCAAGGCTAGTATTGTCAATGAAGATATGATAATAAGAAGATTTTTTTGCTTGTTTTGAATTCAGGCCGGAGCTAAAAAATTCCTTTTAAACTTCTACTCTCTTGATGTGAGCACCAAGAGACTGAAGACGCTCAACAAGATTTTCGTAACCGCGTTCAATCTGATAGACATTACTGATACGGCTTTCTCCGTGAGCGGCTAAGGCTGCAATTACCATTGCCATTCCGGCGCGGACATCAGGAGATACCAGATGATCTCCGTGGAGGTCACTTGGGCCAGAAACCAATGCGCGGTGTGGATCGCAGAGTGTAATGCGGGCACCCATGCTGATAAGTTTATCTACGAAGAACATTCGGGATTCGAACATTTTTTCAAAAATGAGAACATTGCCGTCAACCTGAGTTGCTACAACTGTCATAATGCTTGTTAAATCTGGTGGGAATCCGGGCCATGGCATATCGTCAATTTTTGGAATCTGACCGCCAAGGTCTGTGTTTACCTTAAGCTCCTGCCCCTGAGCTACTTCAAGAGCATCCCCATCAATTGTCCAGCGGATTCCCAGCTTACTAAATGCAATACGCAATGGTCGCATATCTTCAGGTTTGATTTTTTCAATACGGATAGAACCTTTTGTTGCAGCAGCGAGACCAATGTACGAACCGATTTCCATGTAGTCAGGGCCGATTTCGAATTCGCAGCCATGAAGTTTTTTAACGCCTTCGATGTAAAGAATATTGCTTCCAATGCCGGTGATTTTTGCACCCATGGCATTAAGCATGTTACAAAGGTCCTGAACATGTGGTTCAGAAGCAGCATTTGTGATTGTAGTTTTTCCTTCTGCAAGAACAGCAGCCATAAGGGCATTTTCTGTTGCTGTAACAGATGTCTCGTCAAGGAAGAGATCTTCGCCTACGAGTTTATTTGCTGAGAAGATAAATTTTCCGTCTATATCAACTCTTGCGCCAAGCTCTGTCAACGCAAGAAAATGTGTATCAAGACGACGACGACCGATTACGTCCCCTCCAGGAGGCATCATAATTGCCTTACCCATTCTTGCAAGAAGAGGTCCCGCAAACAAAATCGACGCACGAATTTTCTTTGACATATCTGCAGGAATTTCTGCTGTCTTAACATTGGCACAGCATACTTCCCAAGTGTGTTCATCTAATCTTTTAATGTCAGCTCCAAGAGATTCCAGAACTTTAAACATTACGCCACAATCTTCAATGGCAGGAATGTTTTTTAATGTAACAGTTTCGTCTGTTAAAAGTGTGGCAGCAATACAAGGCAGTGCAGAGTTTTTATTTCCACAGGTTGTGATTGTTCCTTTGATTGGAAAACCGCCTTCGATAACATATTCGTGCATTTAAATTTTCCCCTGATCTATAATTTTGAAATTAATGTACTTAAGTTTATAACAATATCGGTTGCTTTGACCATCTGGCTTAGCGAAACCCATTCTGATGCCGAGTGATAATTGTGGGCTCCCGTAAAGATGTTTGGTGTAGGAATTCCCATTTCTGTAAGCCGGGAACCATCAGTTCCGCCGCGGATTGGAGTCATTACAGGCTCAACGCCACATTCCTCAAAAGCCTTGATAAGAATGTCTTTTACATAAGGAACTTTTTCAAGACCTTCACGCATATTAAGGTACTGCTGAATGTGCTCAACCTTGACAGTTCCGCCAAAGGAAGAAGCTGCTGCATCTGCAAGCTGTTCAACCATTGCCTTACGGCGTTCCATATTATCCTTATCAAAATCCCTCAGAAAAAGTGAAACCTGGGCTTCTTCCATGGATCCGGAAAACCGTAATGGGCAGTAAAAACCAAGGCGACCATCAGTAGTCTCTGGAGCTTCGTGACGAGGAAGGCTCTGGATAAAAGCGCTGGCCATTGAGATTGCGTTAACCATTCCGTTGGCACGGGCAGCGTTTGTATGGCTTGGACAGCCTGTAAATACAAGGTCAGAGCGGTATGCGTTAAAGCACTCGCTTTCAAGCTCACCAAGATGGCCGCCGTCTACTGTATATGCAAATTTGCTTTTTAATTTTTCAAGTGGAACTTTGTCCATGCCGTGGCCTGTTTCTTCGTCAGGTGAGAACATGACTTCGATTAAACCATGTGGAATTTCTGGGTGAGACATCAGGTATTTGAGGGCGCTGACGATGATGGTAATTCCAGCTTTATCGTCTGCGCCTAAAAGTGTAGTTCCATCAGTTGTGATGATTGTGTCTTTTTCGACAGCGGCCTGTTTTAGGGCCGGGATTTTTTCAGGGTCAAGAAAGATGTTGTTTTTAAGCTGAATTATATGTCCGTCGTAATCTTTGAAAACCTGAGGGTTTACATTTAAGCCTGAAACTTCTTCTACAGTGTCCATATGGGCAAGAAGGCAGAATGGCTTTGCATTCTCAAAGCCTTTGGTTGCCGGAATATTGGCATAGACATATGAATATTCTGAAACCTCTACATTCTGAAAGCCCAGGTCGGTAAGTTCCTGACTGAGGGTCTTCGCAAATTCCACCTGCTGCGGAGTTGAGGGAATGATACCCTTGTCAGCATTTTTTGAAGAACTCTGAGAATAAATTTTAGCATAGCGGATAAAACGTTCTGCAAGCTGTTCTGCTTCTGGGGAATTGTTTTTTAAGAATTTCATACTTTTTATAGAATAGATGAAGGCTTAAATTTTAGCAATAGATGAAGGGAAAGAAAAGGCCAAGGGTGATAATCAGAACAATGGATTATCTTTTACAAAATTGCTTAGTTTGCTATAATTTCAGTCATGAAATTAACAAGTACGAGAGACAAATCAGTAAATTCATCTTTTAAAAATGCGATTCAGAACTGCATGCCACAGGACGGTGGTCTTTATGTATGTGACGGAGCGGCAGACCTGCGCAGATGGATTTTATATACTGACGAAAACACAAGCTTTACATCAATCGCCGGAACTTTGACATCGGCTTTAATCAACAACGAATATTCACCTATCATCTGTGAAACTATTGCCACAAAGGCCTTTCCTTTTGAACCAGTTTTAAAACAGCTTGATGAAAAACTTTTTGCATTGGAATTATTCAACGGTCCTACACATTCCTCAAGAGATTTTGGCGTTTTCTATTTAACAGCAATGCTTGAAACCACACTTACACTTGAAAACCAGAACTGTATCCTTCTTGATTACACTACTGGTGAACACGGAGCAATTCTTTCTAAAGCATTGAAAGGTAAAAAGCACATCAAATCTGTTCTTGTTTATCCAAAAGGAAAAGTTGCAGGACTTTCGGAAGAAGATTTTGTATGGAATGGCGGGAATATTTACCCGGTTGAAATTGAAGGTGGCAAGGAAGAAGGCCATAGTTTAATTAAGAAAATTTTTGAAAACAAAGACCTGGTCAAGGAACTTGGTCTTACTGTATCAACAACTGCAAACATTGGTCGCTTGATTCCACAGACATTCTTTTATACATATGCATTCTCAAGATTAAAGAACAAAGTTTCCAGCGACATTTATTATGCTCTTGATCCTGAAAACTATGGAAACATTGTTGCTGGTCTTTACAGCTGGAGACTTTCGCTTCCATTGTCAGGCTTTATTGTTCCAACAACAAATGAACTTACAACTGATGCGGTCGGAAATCCTGTAATCATGGATTCGGTAATTCCTTTTAAAAATCGTGGAACTGCAGATGCATCGGACCCTTCAAACCTGGAACGTCTTGAAGACTTCTTCTCTCACTACGCACCTCTCATGAAAAGCTTTATTCACTTATCAAATGTTTCTGAAGAACAGACTGATGAAGCTGCAAAAGAAATGTTTGTAAAATACCACAGCTTTATTGATTACCGCGCTGCCAAGGCCTTTGCTGCTGCAAAACAGAATCAGAGTTTAATCGATGAAGACGGCGGAGCAATTGTTTTGCTCGAAAGATTCCATCCGGCTTACTCTGCTGATTATATTAAACAGACAATCGGAGAAACAATTGATATTCCTGAAGAAATTCAGAATATTAAAAAAACTGTTGAAACAGGAAAATCTGCAATCGCATCGGCTGATGAGCTTATAAAGATTTTAAGATCTTTGATTTAAGCAGTTTAAGCTTTTTTCGAAGTTGTTTTCTTAGCATTAACTTTCTTTGCTGTTACAGTCTTCTTTGTTGTTGCAGCTTTCTTGGTTGTTGCAACCTTCTTGGTTGTTGCAGCCTTTTTAGTTACAGCAGCCTTTTTGGTTGTTGCAGCCTTTTTGGTTACAGCAGCCTTCTTAGTAGATGTTTTTGATTCAAATACGTCTGCAAACTGAGAACACTTGTATTCTGAAACTTCCTGTGCTGCAACTAGTTCCTTATAAACTGCAAGCACATCTTTTGCTTTTGTTTCGCCGTTCACAATTATTACTGCGGTAACAAACAGGTAAAGTGCACTATCACACGCTTCCTTGTTAAACCACATTGTATTATTGAAAGTATTCGCACCAACAAGAATATTAGAAACAGGACTATTCATAAGATAGTGTGCAACTTCTTTTGTTGTTTTCTTCTTTGCCTTTGCTGAATAATCTTTTACAGAAAGAACTGCAAGTTTACAGAGGCGATCAAGATTCCATCGCTGCTGTTCTGCACCTTTGACTTTGTTCTTGCACATAAAGTGAACAAGCTTTCTTGCCAGTGACCACTTTGAGGCAAAAGAAACATCTGCAAGTGCAAGTGGAATTGTACTTACAAGCAGTGATTCTTTTGTTACTACATTGTATTCAAGACCTGCACTGATAAAGTCAGAATATTTTGAAGTCTTTGCAGCTTTTGTAATATCTGTCATAAAGTCAGATTCTGTTTTTTTCTTTGCCTGAGCTTTCAAAGTTGAAACATAAAGCTTAGACATTTTCTTGAAGTCTTTTTCAAATTTTGCAAACTGTTTTGCTGGAGTTTCAAGTTTTACTTTTACAGCTTTTGGCTTTGCAGTCTTTGAAGCTTTTGTTTTCTTTGAAGCAGAAGCGGCTTCTGCAATTTTTGACTCTGCTTCTGCTTTCTTTATTAGATCAGCTTCTGCAAATTCATTTGCAACTTTAAAGAATGCTTCACCTTTCTTTTTAAGACCTGCTGTGAATTTTGTAATCTGCTCATCTGTTGTTTTTTCAGAAATCTTTGAAAGACCTGCAAAGAATTTTTCGTCTGTAAATTCTTCCAGTGCTTTGTACAGATCCTTGTAACAGATTTCATCCCATTCTTCGTCAATATTATAGCAGCCACGGCCATTAAGAACCTGGCACAGTGTGCTGTATTTTTTATCAGGTGTATCACGGACCTGCATGATATCCATCATTACCTGTGACTCAAATCCGTTAAGACTTAAGTACAGACCGTTCTGGCATATATCACTTGATTTACGGATAAACCACAAATCTGAACGCTGCTCACGGAAGATAAGATAATTTTCTGGATCATCATTGATTCCAAGACCATCAGCAATTGAACGGCTCTGCATTACAATACCTTCACCGTTTTTAACCGCATATTCACATGATTGCTTAATCCAGCCTGATGCTCTTTCATATTTATTATTATAGAAAACAACTGCTCTTTCATTACCAGCACGGTTTGAATATGCAAATACGTTTTCATTCACATGACCATTTTCCCAGACATCATAAAAAAGAAAATCTTCGCTCTGACTAAAGAGGTAACGTTTTTTCATCAATGGGAAAATATCGTGACAGTGGCGGTTATACAGATCCTGATCAGGAGTTTCATTCTTGTAGGCTTTTGTATATTCCATTCCATACTTTTCTTCAAAGCCTTCAATCTGACCATGACCAAACATTGGAAGACCTGGCATTGTAATCATGAGAGTACAAACACCAAAGTACTTGTCACCTTTACCAAACTGAGCAACCGCAGTTTCTTCGTCAGGGTTATTCATGAAGTTTACATAGCGCTTTAAAATCTGAGGGTCAAACTTGATTGTATTTTTTACAGTGTCGCGGTACTTCTGGTTTTCTTCTTTCTTAAGCATATTCATGAAAGCAGAATTGTAAACACGGTGCATACCCAGAGTTCGTACAAAGTAGCCTTCCATCATCCAGAAGGCTTCTGCAAGAAGGAGCGTATCAGGAACTTCTTTTGCAACACGATCAACAACTTCTCTCCAGAATTCATTTGGAATTGCGTCATTGAACTGCTGTGTTGAAAGTCCAGTTTCTGAACGTGTTGCAATGTCTCCTCCATGTCCTGGTTCTGGATACCAGAGACGGCGGATATGCTTTTTAGCAAGAACCATTGCGGCATCAAAACGGATGATAGGGAAGTTTCTAGCAACGTGCAAGATTTCCTGAATGACTTCTTCCCGGGCCTGTGGGTTTAAGAAGTCAATCTGTGCTGTGTCGTTCCAAGGCATGCCTGTACCGTCGTTACCATGATAGATGTAGCGGGTGTCGCCTGTATAATGATCTACGCGTTTGAATACAACTGCGCAGTCGGTCTTTGAGTAGTAGTGGTCTTCGAGGTAAACACCAACCCGAGGGTCGTGAGAAAGATTTTCTCCGTTGTATGTGTACTGAGGAAACGGATTGTCACGGCGCTGAACAAAGAGATCCGGTTTTTCTACAACCCAGCGTCCGTCCATACCTGTGTGGTTTGGAACCATATCCGAAGCAAGACGAATTCCTCTATGCCACAATCTTGCACGAAGATTTTCCAAAGCTTCCCAGCCACCAAGATTATCGGCAATATTATATTCCATCAAACTGTAAGCACTTGCTGCAGCTTCTGGATTTCCGCAGATCTGCTTGATGCGTTTACTTGCATTACTTCTCTGCCACAAACCAATAAGCCAAAGACCTGTAAATCCTTCATCACGAAGAGCATCAAGTTCTTCATCAGGGATTTCATCAAGGCGGTTAATAGGTCTGCCATATTTTTTTGTAAGCTGATCAAGCCATACAAGAACAGTTTTTGCCATAAGAACAACTTTAGGCATCCATTCACTGTCGGCACTAAAGCGTTCATATTCGTTCATGAGATTTTCAAAGCTCATTACAGGAATATCAACATCACCGCCATTGATTCCCTGCCAGGCAGCTTTTTCTTCTTCGCTCAATGTATCCATTCCCGAAAGAATTCGTTTGAGCCATTCACCTAAAATCTGCATCCAGTTTTTCTGAATGTATTCAAGCTGTCCGCGAAGAGATGTTGGTGCATAAACAACAGGTTCACGAAGGAAGTTTATGAGATCATGATTGAATGGTCCGAATACAGGAAGCTTTGCAAAATATTTCTGAACGTCAGCCCATGACTGACTATAAAGCGGATTTTTTGCCAGCTTCTGATCATTAAACATAATGCTGAATGGAAGGAATGCGGGATTTTCGTTTTCAAGGTGAAGAAGAACCATTTCTTCAAAAGTTGATTCACGGTTTGAACGAAGCTTTCCTGTTCCAATATCGATTGCAGTTCCGCTTAAATATTTCTTTGCAGTTGTTTTTCCTTTGTAAACTTCTGTTGGTGGAAATTCTGTATTGAACTGAATCAGAAGTTCATCGACCTTTTCTGATCCATATTTGTTATCAAGGTCTTTGAGTGCATCAGAGAAGGCTGTAGAAATTTTTGTCTTTCTGTAAAGCATACAGCAGTAGTGAAGAATTTCATCAATGAGCCCCATTGCATTAATGGAACCAGCTGACACTCTTTTTTCAGGAAGTCCAATTTTTTCTAAGTGCTGGTTCAATTTTTCTGTGAAAACACGAACGGCCTTCATGTCGGCAATAATTACATTGCCTGTTGAAGAATAAAGTGATGCGCTAAAACCACAGCGGTCACGGATTTCTTTACTGATGTGGAATTCATTATACGATATTTTCATTATTTGCTCCCGTCATGCTTTTTAGCAATCTGTTTAATTTTATCGATTAAGTCCTTGTTCTTTGAAAGTTCCTCAATAAGACAAGGCATTCTGTAAGTCCAGTTAAATTCTGTTACTTCGCCAGGAATATTGATGCGTTCGTTTTTTGCTTCTGGCAGCCAGTAATTTACGTCCATATAAAGGAAGTCCTGAAGCGGATGAATGCACCAGAGGCTGTTTGTCATTGCAGTTGCAGTCAAAATACTTTCTGCAGTTTCTGGAGTAAAGTTTTTGATTTTATCATCAGCATTTGGTGCATCAGGATCATAGCCGTCAAAATATTCTTTAAAAGTTTTTGCAAAACATTTTGCGCTTTCAAATTCATCCTGCCACCACTGTCGGATTGTGGAACTATCGTGAACCGATGTTGTTGTTACAGAAAGTTCACGGTAGTCATCAAAGTCAACGTAAGGCTGCTCCGGCTCTGACCACTGACGGGTCCAGCGAATAACATTAAGGCCAAGAATATTCTGCTTTTTCATTACGTCAGGAACACATTCAAGACCAACACCAAGATCTTCACCGCAAGGAATCATATCTACTGCGCCTGTAAGGTTTTTAAGAATGTCAGTTGCCTGCTCACTCCATTTTTCATTCTGCTGTTTATCTTTTTCAAGGAATAGAGTTTCAAGCTTTTCTTTTTCTTCCTCTGACAAAGTTGACCATGCAAAGCTTTTGTTAAAAGTCCACACAGGAACAAACGAATCTTCTTCAATTTCGATTAATGTGCGGTTGTTCCAGTATTCAGCAAGCTTCTGACGAACAGCATCAGCACATTTTTTTTCAAGAAGTGATGAAAGGTCTAGAGAATAAATATCTTTGTCGCCCGTAATTTCCTTTTTAAAAAGCCACAACTCTTCTGTACCGATCTGATCGCAGCACAACGAAAGAACTTGGTGTGACTTTTCCTGATTCCAGGTAAAGTAATCAATGTCGGCTGTCTTAACATGAGGCTCGCTTAACCAGCGGAGGCGGTCATCTGTAAATCCAAGTTCATTCAATTCGCTTCGCGAAATTGCAACGTATGGTTCAGCGTGTCCTAAAATTGCAGTTGTATCCCCCTCAGGAATTGCCCAGATTCTGAAAAAGCCTAAAATATGGTCGAGACGATATGCGCCGTAATACTGGCTTGCAGAAATAAGGCGGTTCTTCCACCATGAATATTTTGCTTTTTTAAGATTGCTCCAGTTGTAAGTAGGGAATCCCCAGTTCTGACCAGAAGGATTTTCACCATCAACAGGACTGCCTGCACGAAGGTCGTGATTGAAAAATTCAGGATAAGTCCAGGCATCGCAGGAATCTTCGTTCATCAAAATCGGCATGTCGCCTTTTAAGATAATTCCCTGCTCCTTAACGTAATCGCAGGACTCTTTAAACTGCTGGCTAAGCCGCCACTGAGTCCAGGCGTAGAAAAGATGCTCCTTTTTAAGCTTGGAATCGTTCCAGCGCTTTTTGATTTCTTTAAGCCCCGGAAGCTGATCTTCTTTCTTCCAGCTTTTCCATGAGGACTGCATGTTCTGCCATTTTAAATTCTTAAAAACTGAATATTCGATTATCCAGGAATTTTCATCAATCCAAGTCGAAAGCTCAAAATCTGGAGAACCGTTTTTTGCAACATCTGTTGTTTCATAAATTGAACGCAGAAGCTCAGTCTTGCGGTTAAGAATTTTCTGATAGTTAAAACGCTCAGTGTAAGGGAAATCCTTTACCATGGCGTCATAAGCCTTCTTGATTTTTTTGTCAGTCTTGCAGGCACTTTCAAATTCCGGCAAAGCAGAAATATCGGCATAAATCGGATGCAGGGCAAAAGCCGACAAGCCTGAATATGGGGAGCTTTGAGTTCCAGTGTCGTTTACAGGCAAAAGCTGAATAATTTTAAGGCCAGCCTTTTTGCAAAGGTCAGCAAAAGCCTTGAGTGATGTATATTCACCGATTACAGGCGATTTTTTTGTATATAAGGCGCCAAGGGGAATGGCGGTTCCTGTGAGTTTTGAGATATCTGTATTTTTTGATGAAGCTTTTACTGCCATAATAAAAAAATTATAGCATAGAATTTTTGAGATAGCGAAAGTTTTTTTGAGATTTTTAGGGGAATTTTGAATAACTAAGAGTAAATCTGACAGTCAAAAGCCAGCAGTTTGGTCATAATTGTAAGATTTAACCCTGATTTTCCAGTCTTTCCATTCTTTCCTCAATCAATTTTATAAAGCGAATCTTCAAATCAGGCTTTAAAATAGACTCACCTGCAAGTGACAGAAATTTTTCTTTCATTCCACAAATTTTTTTAAGCATCTTTTCAGCAGCTGGCTGAGGAATTTTGCAGTAATCAGCAAAAATAAGAAAATCTTTTCTCTTTATGTTTGCTTTTTTATTGTTCAAAGTGAGTGCAAATTCTTCTTTGTCTTCCGGCATAACAACATTGACCGCAAGCAAATCGTAAGCCTTTGAAAGTTCAAACCTGCGACTACCTGGTGCATCTTCTATCAGAGAAAAATTTTTAAGATGCATATCGGAGTTTCCGGTTACAAAACAAAAAATCAGCCGATAAAAAAGTTCAGCCATATCAAGGCCTGAGCGAAAAGAAAATTTTATCACCTTTGCGCACTGTTCATAAGAGGACTTATATTTTTCTTCAGTCAAACGTCCGCTTAACTGACAGAAATCTTCCATTGCCAGAAGCTTTGTTGAACCTGAAATGCGGTCAATTCGTTTCGTAATATATGCCAATTTTTCGTCAGTTTTAATCAAAGCGTGAGGAACGGTTTTTATTCCTGCTGCATCCGCCATAGTCATTACAAGATGTTCTATCTCCGGAAGCTGTTCAAAATCCTTCGATTGAGTCTTTAAGATATATTCGGTAGGATATCCAACTAATGTCAGCCGGTTATCAGAATCATCTGAAAGATGAAGAGAAAGTTTTTTCTGAACTCCTGCAACCGTAAAGCCTTTTGCAACAGTATCTGTTACAAGTTGTTCAAGGGCTGTTTCATCAAGATGCAGTTGAGGCATTATATTTGTTCCAAAAAATTTCTTAATGCATTTTTTGTGCCATTGTGCCAAAAGTTCATTTTCGGTTGCATTTTCAAGTAATTTATTGCAGCAAAGACAAATTTTCTTTTCCATTACGACTCCATTTCTGTAAGACTTACGTCACCAACAGAATCTTTGCATGAAGCAAGTAAAAGCCCAAACCTGTCCTTTCTATCGATTTTCCAGTTTTTGGAAACAACAGTCAAAAGCCAGCCTTCAGGAATTAGCCCGTCAAAAAATGGGAACAAAGTCTTTGATGTAAACTCTGCACTTTGAACAGGCAAAGTCAGACTAACTGCAAGAGGATTTTCACCATTCAAATAGTCTTTGTCATAAACAAAGCTATAACCAGAATCAGTTTCACTTAAAATACCTGCAAACACATTCTGAACAAAAACCCTGCCTTTTCTATAAACTGAATCACTCATTATTCATCTCCAGTAACATCAGACTCATTTTTGATTCTTCCAGGCACAAGCTCATATCCGAACATATTCAGCGCCTGATTAATTTTGTCCATCCGGCAGGTTTCTTTTCCCTGCTCCAAATCCCGAACAAAACGCAGCCCTAAACCTGAACGCATTGCAAATTCTTCCTGAGTAAGTCCTGCTTTCTTCCGTTCATCTTTTAAAAACTTGGAAATTGTATTCATGTAGCTATTTTATATCAGATTGGGTATAAAATCAAGAAAATAAATATAAATTATATCCGAAATGGTATAAGCATAGAATAAAAATGTAACTTTATATCATTTCGGGTATAATATTAGATTCAGTTTCTTCTATCGGTTAAATCAGTGAAGAGCTTCTTGCCAAAACTACTTCTTTAGAAGTATAATGTAACTATGAGCAATCTCACACTTTTTCATGGCTCCCAGCAAATCATTGAAACACCTCTAACCTGCAGAATTATGATGCAATTTTAGGTTATCGTGCTGATGACTCATATTTTGCGTTTGCGAAAATGTTCCTTTCAAATCAGATTTCTTACAGCCAGCTTTCGAAAGCTATGATGCTGGGGGCTCTTGGAGACCAGTTTGTTCTAAAAAGTAAGAAAGCATTTGAAGCAATTACATTCACTGGATTTGAAATTGCTCCCAAAAGTGAATTCCTTTCAAAAAAAATTCAACGAATGAACAAGGCTAAAGAGGATTTTCATAAGCTCATTGATAACTATTCTATAACAGAAGAAGATTTATTTATGACAGACTTTATTTTAGGCAAGGTATCGAAAAGTGATGCACGGTTACGATAAATTCTTTTTGACCAATGTAATGGAAAATCTCGGTTCGGCATTTGACTGCGCTGTTAATAAATTTGAAATTCCTGCAAAAGACTTTTATGAGTTTTTTTTAATTTCAAAGGTTGCAGAGCATATTGAAAATGGAAATCCTAAATATATTGCAGGTTTATCAGGACTGGAATTGACGCAGGCAATTTTTGACAAGGTGGGGATTAAAAAAACTGTTTTTCAGTATCCCAATTATGAGCGAACAAAAGAATACTGGGCTGGCTGGATTTTGTCTTACTACCAGTGGCATTCAAACCTGACATTTGCTTCAATACAAAAATTCCTTTCAATCGATACAATCCTCAGCCTGTACAATCCGCTCCACGAAGCACCTGAAGAAAAATTTATCGAAGCTGCAGACAGTATTATTGCAAGAAATTTATACACAAAACCGACGAAGCTGCAGCTTCTTCGAAAAGCAGCAGGTCTTACTCAAAAAGAACTTTCAGAGCTTTCAGGTATAAACCTCCGCACGCTGCAACAATATGAGATCCGGCTCAAGGATATAAATAAAGCAAGCGGCGACTCCATTAACGCACTGGCAAAGGCACTTTGCTGTAATTTTTATGATGTGATGGAGATTTGAGTTATTTATTTAATCTGCATCCATTTTTTTTCATTCTTCAATTCATTATAGAGACGATTTAAATATTCGCTTATCCCCTTTACATTTGGAACATGCTGATGTTTTATATTAGAAATATCCATCATAATATCTGGGTTATCGTCAACAGCTTTGTTCATACAAATTAAGATTCTCGATACATAGGCTTCACTTGTTGTCCAATCTTTTTTTATCATTTTACTTAACCTAAAGCTTGATTTACGACAAGATTCCAATTCATAAAAATAATCAGTTAACATTCTTCGCTGATAATGCAGAACATCCTCTTTTTCAATTTTTCTTGCCTTTAACTTTTCAAAATCTGAATAAAATCGTTTATTATATTCCTCAAGGATTCTATCTACATCACATTCGCAATCTTTGTAGAAAAACTCAATAACACTTTGAATTGCATGTGCAAAATCAAACCCCATATAAGTTGTTGATAAATTCGTATACCGTTGAAAATTCATTATACGAATTGGAATGTATATTGCAAAAATAATTGCAACTACAGAAATAACAATTTGTACTATATTCAATATTAATTCCGTCTTACTCATTTCTATTACAAATCTGCAACAACATCTATCCATTTTTTGCATAATTCTGCATTCAAATTTCGTTTTTTTGTTGTGACCATGCTTTCTTTATCCCCATTCGGTTTTTTTTCTGTTATTACAGTTTCGATATCTACCAATTCATCTTCAGGAAATTTTAATTTCTCAAAAATTTTATCTAATTTTCCATATTGTGTTTTTTTACAATCAATATTCCTTTTTTCTTCTAAACACTGAAGAATAAAATATCCTAACGCAATAAAAAATAACAAAGCAGCAACTAAACATATCATCAAACAAAATGATTCCTTTCGGATAATACCAGTTATAACAATTCCTGAAAAAAGGGATAACAAATTAATTGTTACTATTAAAAATAAAATATCTTTTTTCTCCATATAATTCTCCAAACATTTTAAACTTATTCTCGCTCCGCACAACAGCAGTACTGCCCATTACGGCTTAAAGCCTTCATGTGCCGTCCTGCTGTAGGCTACGCTCGTTCCTGCTAGTTAGAAGCGGATTCGCACTTCTGCGTATGCGGAAGTATTAAAATAATTTCCTTGCAGAACTAGCCGACTTTAGTCGGCGTTACAAACTATGCGGAATCCCATGAGACTGCCGTATGCGTTAGCGTCGTTGACGTCCCTGCTGTAAACCTCGCAGTCGTCGTCGTGGGCGACGTAGCCACCACCACAGCAACAGCGGTCGTCGCTACCGTCCGGGTCAACATCCCAACACCACTCCAAGACATTGCCACTCATGTCGTAGAGTCCGTATCCGTTTGCCTTTTTCTGTGCTACTGGGTGTGTTATTCTTCCACTGTTGTTGTAATACCAGCCTACTTCATCAAGATTATTGCTTCCTGAATATTTATAATAATGTCCACCTCTTGCTGCATACATCCACTCTTCTACTGTAGGAAGTCTAAATCCGTTGGCATCTAAATTTTGAGAGATTTCCCCCTCAATGGATTCTCCTTCATGTGGCGTATAATTCCAGGTTGCAACATCAGTTTTACCGTCAACTGCATATACAGGTGTAAAACCTAACTTTTCGCTAAGTTTATTACAAAAATAAATCGCATCATACCAGCTAACAAACTCTACAGGATTATTTGATGTATTTTTTAATTGTTTTTTTCTTTCATCGTCTAAGTCTTCATTGATTATCTGATACCATAAGTCTTCATTGCTTCTCTGATGCCAGCTTGGATTTTCTCCCATGACTTTCTCATACTGCTTTTGAGTAATCTCCTTTGCACTCATTTTAAAATCTTCTCCAGGTATCTTTATCATTTTGATACTTGAACTACCACAGCTGGTCAAGCATAAAGCACTGACAAGTACACCTGCTGCTAAAGTTTTTAAAAGTTGTTTTTTCATTCCTTTCACTTCTCCTATTAGTATATATTTAACACTATTTTTATTTTGTAGTAATATTTTACTATACCAAACTTTAATTAGCAAGTTCTTTCTAACTACACCAAGTTATTAATAAAATTTTACTATTATGTGGGTATGAGTTTCAGAGATAATTTAAAAGAGGCTATGTTTATTGCCAACATTACAACTAAAGAATTAGCAGCAAAGACTGGCATTAAAGAAGGCACTATAAGTAATTATCTTAAAAATAAAGGCTCTCTGCCAAACATAAAGGCAGGAACAGATCTTGCGAATGCTTTAAATGTCAGCGTGAATTTTCTGGTTTACGGATACGATGAGGATAAAGTGAAAAGTTCCTTTAATACAGTAAGCTTGAAATATTTAAAATATTCTAAAACGATAAATCAATTAGATTCTCTTTCTAAAGAATTTCAAAGTGCAGTAATTTTAATGGTAGATGCACTTTCAAAAAACGGTTGATATAAATTACTGCACTTTTTCCTGGCATAAAAGTCCAAAACAAACCTAAAACTTCTTCACCACAATCTCTGCAATCCCAGAATATCCTTCATCACTTGAAACAATAACTAAATCCCGTACAACTGCTGTTGCACACAACCAAAGCTTGTTGTCATCAAATTCCGGATAATGCTCTTTTAACTTTCCATATTCCAGGGCAATACTTTCATCAATATTTACGATATGTAGGAGGTGAACAAAATCATCTGCAATTTCAATAGCATTCTTTTCAGTTTCAGAGTATTCGGTGCGGGCCATGTAATTCAGCTTTCCTACTGTAACTGCTGAAACGTAAATGTTTTCTGTATCATCAAAAAAATCAAAAAGCTCTGTCTTTCCTTTAAAAAAGTCAAAAATAGTTAGTGCATCTACAAGATAATTCATATATTTTTCCTGTTTGAATATTTTATTTTTTTAATAACGCAAAAAATTTTCTTGCAGTAATGCCAGCTGCATCTGCGTTAATTTTATCTGAACGTTCTTCCCAGCTCTCGTGCATCATTTCTACGATTTCTTTCATTGAGATTGTCTTTAATTTTGAGTTAACTGTTGAACTGTACTGTGCAAGTTCTGCAAATGGAGATTGTGCGGCTACCGGTGTTTCTGCCGGAACAATCTTGAACTTTGACCCATCAGCACGAGTTATGTATGCCATTCCGTTTTCTTTTACAGAATCCAGCAAAGATGATAAATTCTGTCTTGCCTGAGAATAAGTCATTACAAACATACGACACCCCTTTTTTTCGCAATTTTTGAAAGATCCTCATCATATGTTAAAAGAGGACATCCAGTTCTTAAAGCACAATCAAGATAATACATATCATAGGCATAATGCTTTTCATCTGCTGCATAACTTAGTGAAGTTTCGAAATCTACATCTAATAAGGCAATCGGAAGCTTTCTGTAAAGCTCAAAACACTTTACTGCAGCCTCTTTAGTCATAAGATTGCGCTTAAGCCATTTTGAAAGTGAATTTCCCACTTCAAATGGAAGGCACGCAGCAGAAAGCAATTGGTAACCTTCTGATTTTTCCATAACATCCTGAGCAGTTGATTCCTGTTTTATAACTGCCATAATGCATGAAGCATCAATTATTAAAGATTTCTTTTTTTTACTCATATTATAATTGTACAATCGTACAAGTTAAAAGTCAAGTTTTTACACAAAAAAAAGGCCCTGGAAACTCTTCCAAGGCCTTGAAAATTCCCTTAAATAAAGGATTTATTTATTGAGGTATTCAACAACAAGCTGACCCATTTTCTTTGTGCCAACAAGTTTTCCGCTAGCTTTTACAGCTTCAACATCACCTGCGATATCCCCTGTACGCCAGCCGTCATCAAGTACTTTTTCAACAGCAGCTTCGATTGCTTTTGCTTCGTCTTCAAGCTTGAATGAGTAGCGAAGGAGCATTGCAGCAGAGAGGATTGTTGCAAGTGGGTTTGCAAGGTCTTTTCCTGCGATGTCTGGTGCTGAACCGTGAATAGGTTCGTAAAGTCCAGGACCTGTTCCGTCACCGATTGAAGCAGATGCGAGCATTCCGATTGAACCTGTAATCTGAGAAGCTTCGTCAGAAAGGATGTCACCGAACATGTTTGAAGTTGCGATAACGTCAAACTGTTTTGGATTACGAACCATCTGCATAGAAGCGTTGTCGATGTAGAGGTAAGAAAGCAGAACTTCTGGGTAGTCCTTCTTTACATCTTCTGCAACACGACGCCAGAGCTGTGAAGAGTTAAGGATGTTTGCTTTGTCTACAACGCAGAGGCGTTTCTGACGGTTCATTGCATATTCAAATCCCATGCGAACGATGCGTTCGATTTCTGGGCGTGTATATTTTTCTGTATCCCAGGCTGTGTTTCCGTCTTCTGAAGTTCCTCTTTCACCAAAGTAGATACCACCAGTAAGTTCGCGAACGATAAGGATATCAAGTCCGTCACCTACGATTTCGTCTTTAAGTGGACATGCAGCCTTTAACTGTTTGAACATAAGAGCAGGTCTGAGGTTTGCGAAAACCTTCATTCCACCACGCATTCCAAGGAGTGCTTTTTCTGGTCTGATTTCTGAAGGAAGGTTATCCCATTTTGGTCCACCTACAGCACCGAGCAATGCTGCGTCTGATTTAAGACAGATATCAAGCTGATCCTGTGGAAGTGGGTGTCCGAATTTGTCGATAGCACATCCACCTGCGAGTACGTTTGTGTAATTCCATTTGTGGCCATATTTTTCTGCCACTGCGTTAAGTACGTTTACTGCTTCTGCAACAACGTCTGGTCCGATTCCGTCACCAGGAATCAAAGCGATAGTCTTTTCCATCATATTCTCCTCGCACAAATTGTGCGTTGTTTAATATTTAGTATTACTAAAAATATAAAGTAATATTAAATATTATTCAATATATATTTTACATTTCCACTCATTTAAATTTTTAAACTTCTATTTTAGTGCATAAGTCATTGCGTTTCGCTATAATACAGAATTATGAGACAGCTTTCTGATAATACAAAAGGAATTTTTTACTTAATTCTCAGCGCATTCTTTTTTGCCCTTATGGCAGCTTTAGTAAAGCTTGCAGGCCACATTCATTTTGTGCAGAAAAGTTTTTTCAGAAACTCTGTGGCTTTTATCATTGCCTTTTTCTATCTTTTAAAGGAACGAAAGGAAAAAGGTGCTGATGCTGTAAAAATTCCTCAGGGAAGCTTAAAGTGGCTTATTTTAAGATCCTGTGGTGGAACTATCGGTATCTTCGGAAACTTTTACGCTATCGATCATCTTGTTCTTTCCGATGCATCAATTTTAAACAAGATGTCACCATTCTTTGCCATTGTATTCAGCCTCATCATCTTAAGGGAAAAAATTAAAAGCGTTCCTCTTATTGCAATCATCATTGCATTCTTAGGCTCAATGCTGGTTGTAAAGCCTTCCTTTAATTTTACAGAATTCCTCCCAACCGCAGCAGGCTTTGCAGGCGGCATTGGTGCAGGACTTGCATACAGTTGTGTAAGAAAATTAGGCACAATGAACTGCAACGGAAAAATCATTGTATTTTTCTTTTCAGGATTTTCCATGCTGTTTTCAGTTCCATACATGATTACAAGTTTTAACCCAATGACTCTATCTCAGGTTCTGCTTTTAGTCGGTGGTGGAATTGCGGCCGCCGGCGGTCAGTTTGCAATTACTGCAGCTTACTATCATGCACCGGCAAGGGACATTTCGATTTACGATTATACTCAGTTGATTTTCTCTACCCTCTTTGGAATCATTTTCTTTGACCAGATCGCAGATCTTTACAGCATCATCGGTTATGCAATCATCGTTTCTATGGCTGTCCTCAACTTTGTCTGGACTAAAAAGAATCACGAAAAAGAAGCTGCTTTAAGCAAATAAGGCAATAATCTTTTCTATATATTTATATGTGGAAAATCAAGAATTCTGCCGACAATTGTAAAGAAGACGAATACTGTCATCGAATGCCCTCCGGCCTTTCGTTGAAAATTCGAAATTTTCGCCTTATAATAGAATTATGTCGACAGATGGATTTATCTTTTCCCAGGATGGAAAAACTTTAACTAAATGTGAATTTGCAAAACTTGGCACTGTTATCAGTGTTCCCCAAGGTGTAACAAAAATCGGAAACGGAGTTTTTGCAGAAGCACCTGTTACAAAAGTAATTTTACCTGACTCAGTTACCGAAATTGGCCAAAACCTTTTCTCTTCATGCGAAAGCCTTGAAGAAGTAAAACTTCCATCTAATCTCACATCATTAAAACCATTTACATTTGCCGGCTGTTCTTCACTTAGAAAAATCACAATGCCAGACAACATCACTTCATTCCCTGAAGGTTTGTTCTGGGGATGTATGTCACTAGAGGAAATTCCATTCAGAAACGGAATGGAAGCTCTTGAACCAGATGTTCTTCGCGACTGTGAATCAATCACATCACTTCAAATTCCACCAAGTGTAAAAACTATTAAAACAGGAGCTTTGACTGGCTGTTCAAATTTAACCACAATTGTTTTTCCTGCAGGTCTTGAATCAATTCAAGATAGAAGTCTTGCTGGTCTCAAAGCACTGCAATACATGAGATTCTCCGGCGACTGTGATAATTTCTTTGTTGATGAAAACGGTGGTTGTCTTTATCAGCTGACAGAAAACGGAGCGGTTCTGATCAAATGTCCTGTTAATGTAGAATCTGTTTATCTTGTTGAAAATACTTGCGACGTGCATATTGATGCTTTTGAATGCTGTAATTCACTGGCTGAAGTTTATGCAAGCGAAAATGCACCTGAAGTGCTGGTAAATAAATTACTTGAACTCTGTCCAGCAATTGATATCAACTCATATGGTGAAGAACCAACTGAAGAAGAAGAATTCTCTTCAAAGATTGAAAACCTGAGCCATGACCTTGATAAGGTTCAGGTTAACGAAAAAGAATTTTCTGAAATCGGAGAATTTACACAGGATGACTCTGATGAAGATGAAGAAACAGATTCATCTGTTCAAGACATCCTTAACCAGAACAATATTTCTTCAGACGAAGTTGATTCAGAAGGCGAAATTGCAATCAACCAGAATGAGCTTGAAAGTATTTTAAGTCAGCACAATGTTGTAGAACCCGAACCAGAAACTGAAAGTGCACCTGAAAACGAAATGACAGAAGACGAGCGTATTCAGGAAATTTTAAATTCTCAAGTCTGCAGAAACGATTCTCTTGATGAAGGCTTCAGACCTATTTCAATGGACGAACTTGAAAATCTGATGAACGGACCTGTTGTAGATCCTATGGACCAGATCAAAGAACGTGAAGCTCAAAAAGCTGCAACACAGAATTCTGCTAACGAAAATCAGGAACCTGTTCTTGATAATGACACCGTCAATGATACTGAAGAAAATCAGCAGTCAGAAGATGAACGCATTCAGGAAATTTTAAATTCACAATGCTGTAGAAACGAATCGCTTAATGATGGGTTCAGACCTATTTCAATGGATGAACTTGAAAAAGCTCTTAATGGGCCTGTTGCAGATTCGTATATTGACGAGGACTTTACTGAAGAAGATAAAAAAGCTGAACCAATTTCAGAAAGCACAGAAGCAATTGTAACTGAAACTACAGAAGAAAAGCCTAAACGCAAACGCGCATCCCGTAAATCAAAGAAAGCAGAAGAAAAACCTAAACGTAAACGCGCTTCTCGTAAATCAAAAAAATCTGATGAGGTTGTTGAATCAACAGTAGAAGCTGTTTCAAACGAAACAATTGAAGTTCCTGTTATCAATGACAACACAGCAGAAGAAACCGTGCCAGTTGCAACAGAAAAAACTCAGATCGTAGAAAATTCCGAAGAACCAAGATTCATACGCGCAATGAAAAATCTTGCTTCACACCAGATGGTTGTTGAAGACGATGGTAATAAAATCGACAATGTGTACGGAGACCTTAAAGAACTGCTGGTAATTGCAGATGGTGTTGCTCCAAGTACAAATGATTTTTCCAGCCATCTTGTAAAATTCTCAAAAGCAGTTGCAAAAAAATATGGTTTTACAAAGATTTATTTTTTCGAAGATCTTCCTCTTGATAATCCAGAATTTATTTACGGATTTGAAAGCTTTGGCAACTTCAGAAATGTTCTGTATGCATGCAACAAGCCAGATGCAGAAAACATTTCTGAAAATCAGAAAGAATTGATTAATGCTGCAGGAATTACTCTTCCAGCTTCATCGAAAATCCATAGTGTTAAAGAAAAACTTTCTGATGTTGAAATGCAGTATCCTGTAAAAATTCTTGTTCAAGACAATTACATTGAAGGTCTTCTCTACTGTGCAGAAAAGTACAGAGAAAAGAATGGAATTAAATAAGGATTTTTTTTCCTAAATTAATTGTTCAAAGAACCAATATCTTTTTTTCAGTATAACTTTTTTTATCATAACCAATGCCATTAACTAAAAAAAAGAAGGGACTGTGGTCAACGACCACAGTCCCAGTACACTTACCTGGAGGCATCCACAGCGCCAGGCTGTGGTTAGCAAAAAAATGAAAAGTTCAGTTTTATTTTGATGACTTACGCTTCTTAGAAACTACGTCAAATATAACTGCCAAAAGAAGAACAATACCTTTAACTGCTCTCTGCCAGTTCATGTCTACACCAAGAATAGACATACCGTTGTTTAATACACCCATGAAGATAGCACCGATTACAGCACCTGTAACTGTACCAGTTCCACCGTAAGCAGAAGCACCACCAATGAAACATGATGCGATAGCATCCATTTCGTAGTTAACACCAGCAGTAGGCTGAGCTGAGTCAAGACGTGCAACTGTTACCAAAGCTGCGATAGCTGCGATGAATCCCATGTTTGTGTAAGCAAAGAACATGACATTGTTTGTATTTACACCAGAAAGACGAGCTGCCTTTTCGTTACCACCAATTGCATAGAGATAACGGCCTGGAACTGTGTTCTGTGTAAAGTATGCATATGCAGCAATAATCACTGCAAGAAGAATCAAGATTACTGGAATACCACGGTCACGAGCGAGGAACTGTCCGAGCCCGATGATTACAAGCGAAAGAAGAACAAGCTTTGCAATAAAGAATCCTACTGGTGTTACAGTATAATTCTTCTTGATTTTGTTTGCACGACTGATGATTTCAGTGATAACAAATGCAAGTACACAAATCAATGTAATGATCATTGTAATAATCATTGTATTAATGTTAATGTAGCTGCCTAATGCAAATACTTCACCAAATCTATCGCTTTCTAATGGAAGGAAGCTTTCAAACAAAACTTTATATTCTGGAGTAAATGGTGCAATAGGAATACCATTAAGAACGATAGTTGCAACACCACGCCAAAGCAACATACCAGCCAAAGTTGTAATAAATGGTGGAATGTGAACATAAGCAATGAAGAATCCGTGGAAAGCACCAATCATTGTTCCAACAATCAAACATGCAAGAATAGCAAGCCAGATTGGCCATCCCAAATTAACAACAAATACACCTGCCAAAGCTCCAACGAGAGCTACAACAGAACCAACACTCAAGTCGATGTTACCACCAGTCAAAATACAACAAAGCATACCAGTTGCAAGAATTACTACGTAAGCATTCTGTCTGATAATGTTTGTAATATTTGCTGGAGCAAATAAAGATCCATGACCAGTAAGCTGAATCAATACTTCAAACAAAATCATAACACCAAGAAGTACAAGTACCATTGTGTTACTTTTCATAATACTCTTAAATGTGCCTGTTGGGGCACTTTTTTTAATATCTGTCATTTAGTTTCTCCACTTATGTTACTTAATGTTATCTGATTTACCAGAATTGATAATCTCAGTCATAATCTTTTCCTGAGTTGCATCCTTTCCATTCATTTCTGCAATAAACTTACCTTCATTCATTACGTAAATGCGGTCACACATACCTAAGATTTCAGGCATTTCAGAAGAAATCATGATTACCGATTTTCCTTCTGCAACCATGCGGTTGATAATACAGTAGATTTCGTACTTAGCACCAACATCGATACCACGAGTTGGTTCATCAAGAATAAGAATATCTGGTTCTGCAAAGAGCCATTTACCAAGAAGTACCTTCTGCATGTTACCACCAGAAAGGTTACCTACATCTTCCATTACAGTTGCACATTTTGTGTGCATTTCTTTTGCCATCTGCTCCGAATACATACGTTCTTTATCAAAGTCAAGAATGTAGTTCTTAGAAACTCTGTCAAGTTTAGCTGCTGTAGTGTTTTTACAGATTGATTCTGTAAGAATAAGTCCGTTACCTTTACGATCTTCAGTTACATAAGCGATCTTGCTCTTAATAGCTGACTTAACGTTAGGGAATGAAACTTCCTTACCGTTCATATATATATGACCTTTAATGTTGGCACCGTAGGAACGACCAAAAATACTCATTGCAAGTTCTGTACGTCCTGCACCCATAAGTCCTGAAATACCAAGGACTTCACCTTTACGGAGATTAAAGTTAACATGATCGCAAACTTTGATTCCGTCAAAGATCGGATGGTCAACACACCAGTCTTTTACTTCGAAGAATACATCACCAACACGAGATTCTCGTTTAGGGAAGCGGTCTGTAAGACTGCGTCCAACCATTGCTGAAATGATAGCATCTTCAGAGAAATTGTCTTTTTTCTTGTCCATTGTTGCAATTGATGTACCATCACGAATAACAGTAATTCTATCTGCAACATATGAAACTTCGTTTAGTTTGTGGGAAATGATAATAGAAGTCATTCCCTGTTTTTTAAATTCAAGCATCAAGTCAAGAAGATGCTTTGCTTCTGTATCGTTTAAAGATGCTGTTGGTTCATCAAGAATAAGAAGCTTTACTTTCTTTCCTAAAGCTTTAGCAATTTCAACAAGCTGCTGCTTACCAACACCAATATCTTTAATTAATGTCTTAGATGATTCTTTAAGTCCTACTCTTGATAAAAGTTCATCTGCTTTATCAAATGTTTCAGACCAGTTAATTTTTGCTTTTGCTCCTCTTTCGTTTCCGAGGAACATGTTTTCACCAATTGTGAGAAGTGGAACAAGGGCTAATTCCTGGTGAATGATTACAATTCCCTTAGCTTCACTATCTTTGATTTTCTGGAACTGACAGATTTCTCCATCATAAACGATATCACCTGTGTAAGTACCATAAGGATAAACACCACTTAATACGTTCATCAAAGTAGATTTTCCGGCACCATTTTCACCACAGATAGCGTGGATTTCGCCTTCTTCTACTGTAAGATTTACATTATCAAGTGCTTTTACACCTGGGAAAATCTTAGTAATATTTTTCATTTCCAATAATGTTTTAGCCATTGGAACCCCTTATTTTAATTAAGGAACTTATAATTTAATTCATCATTCCTTATATTTTTAATTTCAAAAAAACTCGGAATGTGAAACAAGCTTTTTCTCATTCCACATTCCGATTTCCTAACTATTTAAGCTGATCTTCTGTGTAATATCCAGAATCAATCAACAATTCTTTGTAGTTATCAACTGAACCGTAAACTGGTTCACAAAGGAATGAAGGGATAACTCCAGTTCCGTTGTCATATGTTTTTGTATCATTTACAGGTGGGTTAGAACCTTTCATGATTGCGTCAACCATTTCTACTACTTTTGAAGCAAGTGTACGTGTATCTTTGAAGATAGACATAGACTGTGTTCCCTTCAACATGTTCTTAACTGCGATGATGTCACAGTCCTGACCTGTAATGATAGGGAAGTTTTCAGCTGTATAACCAGCAGCGAGAAGTGCATTTGTTACACCGTTAGCTGTTGAGTCATTTGAACAGTAAACAGCATCAAGTTTAGAACCCTTAGGACCATATTTGTTTGAAGTAATAAGGTTTTCCATTCTCTTCTGAGCTTCTTCTGTTGACCAGTTCAATGTAGCTGCCTGAGCTTTTGCTGTCTGTCCTGATGGACATACGATTACACCTGAATCGAGGTAAGGTTTAAGAACATCCATTGCTCCTCCGAAGAAGAAGTTGATGTTGTTGTCACCTGGGTCACCAGTAAAGAATTCCATGTAAACTGGATCTTTAGCTGAACGATTCTTGAGGTTCAATTTTTCTACGAGGTAATCACCCTGGATTGTACCTACTTTGTAGTTATCAAATGTTGCATAGTATGAAACTGCTTTTGAGTTCATAATAAGACGGTCATAAGCAATAACCTGAACGTTTTTCTTTCCAGCCTGTTCAAGTACGTTTGAAAGAGCTGTACCATCGATAGAAGCGATTACAAGTACTTTACATCCGCTTGTAATCATGTTTTCGATCTGTGATATCTGTGTAGGGATATCATTTGCAGCAAACTGCAAGTCTACTTTGTAACCAGCTTTTTCGAGCTGAGCCTTCATGTTAGAACCATCCTGGTTCCAGCGCTGTAAGTCTTTAGTTGGCATTGATACACCAACTTTAACTGAAGAAGCGTTTCCTTTGTTACCGCAGCTAAAGAACAATCCACAGATTGCCAATGAAGCTGCCAAAACAGTTAAAAATTTTTTCATTGAAAAATCCTCCATTTGATTTTCATGTACTATTCTTACAAGTACATAGCTAGTATAGCTTGCAAAATGGACGAAAATTCATGGACTTTCTATATTTTTTTGTTGAAATTAGAAAAAAATAGGGAATTTTTCTCAAAAAATTGCTTATTCCATCTAGATTATTTTGTCGTCAAAAAAATCTAGATTAGCAGAATCTGTAAAAAGCAGCTTGTTTTCAAGAAAGCTGAAATGTGAAGTTTTTGTAATAATTATATGATCCAGCAGGGCAATACCCAGGATAGAAGCTCCATTTATAAGGCGGCGTGTTGTTTCAATATCATCAGGACTTGGCTTACAGGAGCCTGAAGGATGATTATGACAAATAATGATTGCCGAAGCCTGCCTCTTGATGGCTTCGGTAAAAATTTCCCGGGGTTGGACAAGGGTACGATTTCCACTGCCCACAGAGATAACATTTATGTTAAGAATTTCATGGGCGCCGTTAAGACAGACGGTAATAAAATGTTCCTGAGGTTTAATTGCATAAACCTGAAGGTAGGGAATTATGTCATTGGGGCATCTGACTTTCGCTTCAAGGTGACTTGTCCGGCGCCTTCCAAATTCCAGCGCCGCAGCAACCGCAAGGGCCTTGGAATGCCCCACACCTTTTATACGAAGCAATTTTTCAATCAGTTTTTCTGGCTGGGAACAATCAACAATCTGAGTTATTTTTTCGGACAGAGTTTCAACATTGTCTTCTTTTGACCCAGAACCAATAATTAGCATGACCAGCTCTTCATCAGTTGGATATTTGATTCCACGGGAAAGAACTCTTTCCCGCAGATCAGGCTTTGTAGGTATATTCATATTATATGAATATGAATTTTTTTAATAAATTTACACAAAAAGGAAAAATTATTTAATTTCTTCGTTCATGCGTTTCATAACTTCAACATCATCAATCTTTTCTGGATATGCCTTTATGACTTCGTTGTAAACAAAAAGTGTTCTCTTGATATGATTTTCGATAGAAAAGTTTTTTGTAATTTCTAGACTGCGTTCACCGAACTTTTTTCTCTTTTCGTCATCATTTGCAAGTTCAAGCATACGATCACACATTTGATCATCTGTATCACATACATAACCATTTTTTCCGTCAAAAACAGAATCAAGGTAACTGTCATCCCGACGAACAATAATAGGAAGCTTCGAAAGCTCAGCTTCAAGAATTGTCATTGAATGCATTTCTGAAAGTGATGCTGTAATAAACACATCAGCACTTTCATAAAAATTATGAACAAGAGCCCATTCGATAAAACCTGTAAAAATAATTTTACCTTCAAAGATTTCTTTTTCAGCAAGCGTAAGCATATCTCCATAAGCAGGACCATTTCCTACAAACATGACTTTACACTTGCTGTTTTTCTCAACAAGTTTCTGCACAATTGAAAGCAATTCAAAAACACGTTTTTCTTCTGCAATTCTTCCAAGGAAAAGGAACATTATATCATCATCATTGATTCCATATTTCTTCCTAAACTCTCGTCGTTCTTCAACTGTTAAATGCCCCTGAAGAAATTTCGACTCATCAATTGCATTAGGCACAATTACAGAAGGCTGATCAGGCAACATGAATGGCTGTTTAAAATAATTTCTTGCCTTAGTTGAAACGCCAATAAGAGAGTCAAATTTTCCATAAAAATTATTAAGAAGCTTCTGGATGATTCTTGGTGAAATATGTTCACCCAAAGGAAGATAAAATTTATAGAAATCAGTCCACATTGTATGAGTTGTACAAATACATGGAATATTTAATTTCTTTGCACAATGAACACCAGCTTTACCAATTCCAAACTCTGTATGGCAGTGAATCAAATCAACATTATTAGCTCTAATAAATTTTGTTATAGGATGATAATTAGGAACAGCAACAAACTGATCTGTTCCTCGTCCTAATGCTCTGGATCGTGCACGATAAATTGTAGGATCTTTTTCAGAAGGTTCACTACCCTCAACCGTAACAAGAACAACTTTATGTCCTAACTTCATTAACTGTTCGCGGAGCTGAACTACAACAGTAACTACTCCGGATTTTGTTGGTAAATAACTATCAGTGAATAATGCAATTGTCATACTTATAAATTATATAGTAAATAATATTTTGTTCAATACAGTTAAGAAAGTTTTCTGCCGATAATGATTATATGATTACTATGAACAAAAAAAATTTCGAAATAAAATTTAATTATGGCGCTTTTTTATTCATCATATTTTCATTTATTATTTCCACTCTTTCAGCCTGTAAATCTTTAGATATTACACAGGAACAATTTGAGCCCGTTGCAGTTTCAAGAACAATTGCTGCTGCTGGCGTAAAAAATGCAGACAGTCTATATCATTTCTTTCTCTCACATTGCCCAAACCAGAACAGATTAAAAGCAAAGAAAATTGCAAAAATCTACATTGAAGAATGTGCAGCAGAAGGAATTAACTCTGACATTGCATTTGTTCAGATGTGTCATGAAACTAATTTTTTAAGATATGGAAATCTCGTTAAAAAAGAATGGAATAATTTCTGCGGCCTTGGAGCGATTAACGCCGAACAGCCAGGCTTAAAATTCAAAACAATGCATGAAGGTGTGCGCGCTCACGTCCAGCACCTTCACGCATATGGTACAACAGAAGATGTTATTCTGAACAATGAGCTTATTGATCCTCGATACAAATATGTTCGCCCTCGCGGTAAAGCTCCGGACATTGAAGGTTTAACAGGAACATGGGCCGCAGACAGAGGCTATTCAGATAAACTTGAAAAACTTCTGTCTGAGCTTGAAAGCTTTTAACAAATTGTTGTTCCGATATAATCAGAATCATTAAGAATGCTCTGAATATTAGGAATATTTTTTCCGCCTGCACAAATTACTTTAAGCTTCAATTCTTGAGCTTTCTTTGATGCGATTGGATCAAACGGACAGTTCTTTCCAGGAACCCATTCATCTCCTACCATCTTTCTAAAATCAGTCCATGTAATATTGTCAATTGGAGTTGCATCTGGATTCTTGCGAGGATCGTCTGTGTAAACCTTTTCGATGTTGGAAAGATTTACAACTGTATCTGCATTGAATTTTTCAGCAAGATAAACTGCATCAGTATCAGTTGAAAATCCTGGTTTCCATCCTGCAGCAACAAGAACCTGTCCTTTAAATTCAACATCTTCAGTTGGATTGTAAACTACAGGATTTGGACAAAGAGCTCCAAAGGAAGCCTTCAATAGCTGAGCATTAAGACGTGTTGCCATAATACCAATCCAGTCTGCTTCAGAGTTATCTGCAGCTGAAGCGATTTCTCTGTAAGCGCCCTGATAAATACGAGCTGGTCCACCGCCACCAACAACAAGAATAAGACGACGGCTTGAATCTTTTGAAAGCCATTCACTTGTCATTGCTACAAATTTTTTCAAAAAATCAGTATCTGGTGTTTCTGGAACTACAATTGATCCACCAACAGATAAAACTTTAGTAACTGCCATAGTTTCCTCCGCAGAATATGCTGAACCATACGTTCAGTTTATTTATAATATGATAATTTTTTTTCAAGTTTATTAAAGCCAAATGAAACAATGCCGTTCATTACAAGATAGAAAAGGCCAGCAATAAAAAGTGGTACAATAGAAACAAGGGCATTGGAGTGTTTTTCTGCTAATGAAAGAAGTTCAATAACTGAAATAACTTTTACAAGAGCAGTGTCCTTTACAAGAGTCATTACTTCGTTTCCCATTGGAGGAACAATACGCTTGATGACCTGAGGACAAATAATGTGAAAAAATGTCTGAACGTTTGTATATCCCAGAACCTTACAGGCTTCATACTGCCCATGTGGAATTGATTCAAAACCTGCACGATAGATTTCTGCAAAATAGCAGGCATAGTTAATTGAAAGAGCAACAATTGCTGCAACAAAACGATTGAACTTTATAGAAAACAATGTTGCAGGAATAAAGTAAACACAGATAATCTGCAGCATTAATGGAGTACCTCGAACAATCATAAGCACAAACTTTATGAAAGAACTAAGTACCTTATTTTTTGACATGCGACCGGCACAGATAACTGCTGCCAGCGGAAGTGAAAAAAGTAATGTTAAAAAAAATACTTCCAGAGTCGTTACTGAACCTTGCAGTAAGGCCATCAGCATTTTCATAATTTTTTCACTTCCGTTCATATAATCCTCTTAATTATTTTCCGATTACTGAAATATCAGTACCGAACCATTTTTCAGAAATTTTTGCAACAGTTCCATCTGCAGCCATTTCTTCAAGAATTTTTTCTACTTCAGCAGTAAGTTTGTCATCACCTTTTCTAAAGCCGATTCCGTATTCTTCTGGAACCAAAGCTTCTTTAAGTGTGTGAAATGGGAATCCTGAATTCTTGATTGTATATTCAGCAACTACGATATCCATTACAACGCCATCAACACCATTAATGTTAAGATCCTGTAAAGCCATCAAGTTCTGCTCAAATGGAAGAATCTTTGCAAGGGAATCTTTAAATTCTTTATTCGAGTTTACAGCTTCTTCTGCTGAACTTCCCTGCTGAAGACCAATTGAAGCACCTTTCATATCTGCAAGTGTGTTGAATTTTGAATCATTGCGAACAACAACAACCTGTGCATTGTTAAGATAAGGCTTTGTCATGTTCAAAGCTGATTTTCTTTCTTCTGTAATTGTGAAACCATTCCAGATACAGTCAATATTTCCTGTCTTCAATTCAAGTTCTTTTGAATCCCAGTTAATTGGCTGAGCTTTGAATTCAACTCCAAGACGTCTTGCAACTTCTTTTGCAAGGTCAATGTCATAACCAACGATTTCGTTATTAGAATCTCTGTAACCCATTGGTGGGAATGCATCATCAAGACCAATTACGAATACTCCCCGTGCTTTAAGATCTTCCAATGAATTGTCTGCCTTTGTTTTGTTTCCACAAGAAAGGAACAAACATGCTGATGCAACCAGAACAGCTAATACTGTTAATGCTTTTTTCATTTTTTTTCCTCATATTATTTTTTTTCTGTACTCTTAGGAGCACAGTTTTTTACAAACTTCTTCAACTGTGTTATCTGCTGTTTAACTTTTTCTGAACTTGGACCACCAGTTGTTTTTCGTACTTCTACACAGGCTCTTGGTGTAATAAAGTCATAAATGTCTTCCTCAATCAATTCAGAACACATTTTAAATTCTTCCATACACAAGTCTTCAAGTTTAACACCATTATCAATTGCAATACGAACAGCCTTTGCAGAAACACCATGAGCCGTTCTAAAAGGCATTCCTTTACGAACAAGATAATCAGCAACATCTGTTGCATTAAGATAACCGCCTTCGCAGCCTTCTTCCATTACCTTTGTATTCCACTTTGCACTTTCGATCATATAAGTAAAAACTGTAAGACAAGATGAAACTGTATCAAATGCATTGAACAAAGGTTCTTTATCTTCCTGCATATCACGGTCATAAGAAAGTGGAAGTCCCTTCATCATTGTAAGAAGTGAAGTAAGCTGTCCGTAAACTTTTCCTGTGCGTCCACGGATTAATTCTGCAAAGTCAGGATTTTTTTTCTGTGGCATAATGGAACTTCCTGTGGACCATTTTTCGCTTAAATCAACAAAACCAAATTCTGTAGTTGCCCACAGAACGATTTCTTCTGAAAAGCGCGAAAGATGCATCTGAAGCATGCTGAAACATGAAGTAAATTCGATACAGTAGTCGCGGTCAGAAACGCTGTCCAACGAATTCTGAGTTACGCCTTTAAATCCAAGTTCCTTTGCAACCATTTCGCGGTTAAGAGGAAGTCCACTTCCTGCAAGAGCTCCTGAACCTAATGGACTGTAGTCGATTCTCTTGATGGCATCACTTAAGCGTTCACAGTCACGTACAAGACTCCAGGCCCATGCACACATATGCTGGGCAAGAGTAACAGGTTGTGCATGCTGCATGTGGGTAAAACCAGGCATTAAAGTTTTTGTATGCTTTGAAGCAATATCAGAAAGAACATCAATAAGCTTTACGATTTTCGCCTGAAGCTCAGGAATTACACGTTTAAGGTAAAGACGTTCATCTAAAGCGATCTGATCATTGCGACTTCTTCCTGTATGAATTTTCTTTCCAGGTTCACCGATTCTGTCAGTCAATGTTGCTTCGATAAACGAGTGAATATCTTCGGCGCTGTAATCGATTGCAAGTTTTCCTGACTGGAGATCTTTAAGGATTGAGTTAAGACCTTTTATAATTTTATCGCATTCTGCTTTTGAGATAATTCCCTGAGCGCCCAACATTTTGGCATGAGCAAGACTTCCTTTGATATCGTCTTCTGCCATTCTTTCGTCAACATAAATTGATGTTTCAAATTCAACTGCTGCTGCATCTGGGCCTTCTTTGAAACGGCCATGCCAGAGTGCTGCGTGATTATCGGTAGTTAAGGTTCCGTGTTTCATGGGGAATATTATAGTAAAAAATCAAAGGGTATACAATTAAAAAAAAATGCATCCTGAGTTAACAGAATGCATTCTCTAAATGTATTTATTTGTTCAACAGCTGCTGCACATATTCGTAAAGCAAATCTGCCGTGCCATCAACGCCTAAAACAGACGCATTAAGGCAGAGGTCATAAGATTTAACTTCACCCCATGGCCTTTTACAGAAGTAATCGTGATATGCGCGGCGTTTTTTATCATGACGCACCATTTTCTTTTTCGCTTCAGCTTCTGATACACCAAACTGTTCTACAATTTCTTTTATTTTATCTTCCTCGCTTGCAGTAATGAAGATAGTTGCAACATCACAGATTCCATTAAAAATTTCATCTGCACAACGACCAACAACTACAAAGCTGTCTCCATCTGCTGCTTTCGATTTAAGCAGTGCAAACTGCATTTCTGCAATATTCTGCTCAGGGGAATTAGACATTCCACGAACTGTTCTACTGAACAATCTGTTTCTTGGTTTTTCGTCATATTTAGAAAGATCGTTTGTATCTACGCCCATCTGACATGCTAATTCATCAAGAAGATTTCTGTCAAAAAATTCAAAGCCCAGCTTCTCTGCAAGTTTTTTTCCGATACGATAACCGCCGCTTCCAAATTCACGGCCAATAGAAATAACCAGTTGTTTTTTCATCTTATGCTCCAGGTATTATCATGATACCACGTTTTTAGAGATATCGCACAAAAATAATTACAGTACTAAGAACAAGCACTATCAATGTTGCAGGCGCAGAAATTTTACAATATTTACCCCAACCAACAGGATGACCTGACTTCTGCGCAACAGCCATACCGACAACGTTTGCAGAAGCACCAATTGGAGTTGCAGAACCACCAATATCAGTACCCATAGAAAGTGCCCATGCCATTGTTCCAATATCAACACCTGTTGAACCGGCAAGAGCTGTGATTACAGGAACCATTGTTGCAGCAAAAGGAATATTATCAATAAAGGCTGATGCAAATGCAGAAACCCAGATAATAATAGCAATCATAACGTAGGCATTTCCTGCAGATACGTTCTTAATGAATGTTGCAATCAATTCCAGAATATGAGTCTGTTCAAGTCCACCTACAACAATGAACAATCCCATAAAGAAAAGTACAGTAGGAAAATCCACTTTCTTGAAAATGATTCCAAGATATTTAATATTTGCAAAAATAGTAATGATTGCAATTCCAAGACCGATTGTTGCAACGCTTAAATGAGTCTTTCCGTGAGTAATCAAAAGTACAACAGCAAGAGCAAAAATCACAGTTGAAACAATAAACCCCTTGATATCTGTAATCGCATTCTTTGGATCGGGGAATTTCGAAACATCTACTTCTGTCTTTGAAGCAAGCTGCTTTCTGCAGACAAGATAGAAGTAACCAATCATCAACACAAGACCGATACCTGCAATGGCACCAGTGTTTGTCAAAAAATCACCGAATGAATATCCCAGTTTTGATCCGATAATAATATTTGGTGGATCACCACACATTGTTGAAGAACCGCCAAGATTAGCACAGAAGATTTCTGCAAGAATCATTGGTACCGGATTAAATTTGAGAAGCCCCGCAAGTTCCACAGTAACAGCAGAAAGAAACAGAATTACAGTAATCGAATCAATGAACATTGAAAGCACAGCACTCATTGTCATAAAAACGATAAAAATAGGAATTACTTTATATTTAACAAGTTTTGCAAGACGAAGACAAAGCCAGCGGAAGAAACCTACTCGAGCCATTCCTTCTACCATAATCATCATACCAATAAGAAATATGATTGTTGCCCAGTCAATTCCTTTTGACTCATTTTCACCTGCCGCAGTATACCAGAAGCCTGCTGTAAAAATGTTTTTCACATTTAATGTTTCAAGGATGGACTCAAGACCATTATAATCTTTGCCAAAAAAGTGATTATCAATATTCATTCCAACGCCAAACACAAGAATAAGTGTGAGCGCGCCGCAAACCAAAGTTGTAAAATGTTTTGGAAATTTTTCAGTAATAATCAGGATGAACATTACAAGGAAAATTACAACTGCAGTGATCTGTGCAACCATATTAAACCTTCTTACGAGAGAGAGTAAATTTTTACGTTATTATAGAATTTCGCAGAAGATTTCGCAATCAGTACAGTTTCGTATTTAATAGAAGAAAACTATTTTTTTACTTTTTTTGCCTTTAAAATTGCTGTTTTTTTCTCTTTTTTAGATCTTTTTTCAGCATACAGTTTTTCATCTGCAGAATTCAAAAGATCATCAAGATTTGACTGACGTGAAGAGAACTCTGCACATCCTATACTCATAGAAAGCACAAATGGTTCTATCTCTTTAGCATTGTATTCATCACATTTTGCAGCAAGCCGGCGTTTAATAAATGTAAAATCTTTTTTAGTCATTTCTGGTGCTACAATTGCAAATTCATCACCACCAAGGCGACCCACAATATCTGTAGTTCTAAAAATTTCTGTTAAAATTGCAGCTTCAGCCTTAATTGCCCGGTCACCTGCTTCGTGGCCAAATGTATCGTTGATAGACTTAAGTCCGTCCATATCACCAAAAATTACAAGACCAGACTTTCCGACCTGAACGAATCTTGTAATCAGTGACTGAGCATCTTCGATAAAACCTCGGCGGTTCAATATTTGAGTCATTTCATCTGTACGGCTCAAGGTCTGAAGCTTTTCTGAATATTCTTCAAGAGAAATATTCTTAGTCTTAAGCTTTGCTCTTTCTTTTTCAGCCTGACTGATTTTTAATGCAGCAACGATTTCTTTTGCAACAAGCTCAAAAACGGTTTGATAGAAAATCTTTTCATATTTACCGATTTTCATCAGAAAATATCCATACTGATTATTCTCTGCAAATATAGGGAAAATAAAATGTCCGTCATCCAGCAGATTTACACAAATTTCAGGAAGCATATCATCGCTGGGGTTGAATTTATATTCAGGAGTTGAGACGCCGTCCTTTGCAGTATAAGTCATCTTTACAACTGCTTTTTCCGGAACAACGAAAGATGCATTTTCTTTTAAGTAAACCGGTTTATCGTAAAGAATCAGAATTGTACTTGCAATATCAAACAATGCAAAACAGTACGAAAGACGATTATATAATTTTTCAAGAGGAACAGGTGTCTGAGATTCACTCAAGAAATAATGCAGCATATAAACCTGAATGGAACTTCTGAAATGTATATTGTGCCTTAAAAGCTTTTTATTAGCATCAAAGACGGAACCTTTATTTGAAGTTTTTGCTTTTTTACAACCACAGCTGTTTCTGAAAATCGGCACAGCATCAACCTTAACAATTTCTTTTTTGAGACTGCTGTTATGGAATAAATTATCTGCCAGCTTTGCTGCCTTAAATCCCTGATCTTCAATATACTGATCCACTGTGGAAATTCCAAAATCCTGAGCACGGGATGCAAATACATTATCGTATCCAATAATACTTACATCTTCAGGAACGTGAATTCCATTATCTTCAAGACATCCAATACAAGCTAAAGCCATATCGTCATTACAGCAGAAAATTGCATTGAAGTTTCGTTTCTTTTTATTCTTTAAATATTTATCAAGAGCGTTGTATGAATCTTCGAAATTAAAATGTCCGCACAATATTCTATCAGAAGAAAAACGAATTTTATGCTTTTTTAATGTAGCAACAAAAACTTTAGAACGTTCCTCTGACTCCATACTGTTTGGGCCAGCATTCATCAGCAAAAAATCTCTACGGTTGTGTTTTTCAATAACGTGCTCAACAAGTGATGATACAGCCTCTGTAGAATCAACAATAAGCGATGGAATTCCTTCAAGCTTCATTCCAACCGACACTTTTGGAATCGGTGGCAATGACTGTATTTCTTTTATTAACTGTTTTGAGCTCTGATAATTTACAAAAGTTGCAGAGCAGATAATAATAACATCAATATTATTAGGATTAATAAGTTTAAGCATTGCGTCATACTGAAAGTTATAACGTCCGCCCTGAGTTTCGCGTATCATTGGGAATACGATTAAAGAACAATTATTTTCTCTGCAATAACGGGAAATTCCTTCAATAATAGAGGCACCGTAATCTGAGTAAACTGCATTAATAAGAACGCCAATGCGCAATTTGAATCCCTTCCCGTTTTGATTAAACTGACTTTCATTGTACAACTACATTGTTACTTCTTCAAGAGAAATTACATCTTCTTTAAAATGAAAAAAGACAGCCCATTATTATTGAACTGTCTTATTCGTTTTAGGGAACAGTTAAATTAGTACTTACTACCAGATTAATCGCCCCAGCTCATGATTGGCTGATCGATTGGTTTTCCACCTGGAACCATTGGTAATACCATTTCGTCATTGTCAACGATTGCATCGATGATTACAGGCTTGTTCAAATTGAATGCTTTTGTAAATACATCTTTGAACTCTTCTGCATTCTTTGCACGGAAAGAATCAATTCCGTAAGCATCAGCAAGCTTGCACCAGTCTGGTCCAAAGTCCAGTGTTGTCTGGCTAAAACGGTTTTCGTAGAAAATCTTCTGCCACATGCGAACGTTTCCTAAAGCGTTGTTGTTTACAACTACGATTACGATTGGAAGTCCGTAGTGAGAAATTGTTGCAAGTTCGTTACAGTTCATACGGAAAGATCCGTCACCGGCAATGTGAACTACGCGGCCTTTAGGATTTCCAAACTGGATACCCATTGCAGCACCTGTTCCGTAGCCCATTGTTCCAAGTCCGCCTGATGTGTTAAAAGTGCGAGGCTTTGTAAATGGATAGAACTGAGCTGTCCACATCTGGTGCTGACCAACTTCAGTTGTAATGAATGTGTCAGGACCTGCAACTTCGTTAATACATTCACAGATAAATTTTGGATTAATAGAATCAACCGGCTTTTTGTGATAGCACTCAGGAACGATTTTTTTCCATTCCTGAATCTGGTTAACCCATTCTGTATGTTTCTTTTCTTTAATCAATGGAAGGAGCTTTAAAAGAACTTCTTTTACATCTCCGATTACCCATTCGTCTGTCTGAACCATTTTGTTAATTTCTGCAGGGTCAATATCTATGTGAAGTATCTTTGCATCTTTTGCGAATGTTTTTGGATCGCCAAGAACGCGGTCAGAAAAACGTGCACCGATTGCGATTACAAGGTCAGAATGTGTGATTCCAAGATTTGAAGCGTAAGTTCCGTGCATACCAACCATCCATGTACAAAGAGGATTTGTTGCAGGGAAACAGTCGCGGGCCATAAGGCTTTCTGAAACAGGAATATCAGCCTTTGTTGCAAAATCAAAAAGCTCGCTTTCTGCTTTAGAAATCTTTACACCGCCACCGGCATAGATAATAGGACGTTCACAAGTATTGATAAGCTCTGCTGCTTTTTTAATCTGGTCATCAAGCACTTCTGGAACTGTAATTGCACGGCGGAGATTTGCTCTTTTGAGAGCTTCTTCACTTACTGCAGTATCAGGATTTGCAAGTGGTTCAAATTCATACTGAGCAGCAGTTACATCTTTTGGAATATCAATCAATACAGGACCCGGACGACCAGATTTTGCGATTACGAAAGCATCACGGATTGTCTGAGCAAGATCTTTAACATCCATTACCATAAAGTTGTGCTTTGTAATAGGCATTGTTACACCAGTAATATCAATTTCCTGGAATGAATCTTTACCGAGAAGAATTTTTGGAACGTTACAAGTAATTGCTACAAGTGGAATTGAATCCATGTAAGCTGTCGCAATACCTGTTACAAGGTTTGTCGCACCTGGACCAGATGTTGCCATACAAACACCGACCTTTCCTGTTGAGCGTGAATAACCGTCAGCAGCGTGACATGCAGCCTGTTCGTGAGCTGTCAAAACGTGAGTAATACGATCTTGATGCTTGTAAAGTTCATCGTAAATATTGAGGATTGCTCCTCCTGGATAACCAAAAACAGTTTTTACGCCCTGTTCAACAAGACATTCGATAACAATCTGTGCACCAGTGATTTTCATTGAATATTCCTTTATATATGATTTTTATAATGTGTAAATCTACTTATTCTAATAATACAAGTTTTCTGTGACTTATTCAACACTTTACAAATACTTAATTTCTTTAATATTATTTTTATAGAAATTTTGTACAATTCTTGCCTTTATTAATTGAACAAAACTCAAACAAGACTTACAATAAAACTAATACATATCTATTGGAGACAACAATGGCAAACGAAGAACAAGTAGAGTTGATCATTAAATACAAGCATTACTTTGAAAAGCTTTTGGAAAATTCTAAGGCACCAGCCGTAATTGATGAAACAAATGTTTACCAGGAAGCTAATCCAGTTCCTCGTCAGATTCTTTTTGACGTAATCAATGAAAACCTTTGTGAAGGCTCCAGACTTGAAGGTAAAGAAAACTTTAAGGCTTTCTATGATGCCGTAAAAGCAGGAAAACGCGGACTTATTCTTATGGAGCACTACACAAACCTGGACCTGCCTGCAATTCTCTGCATGCTTAACAATGAAGGCTCTGAATGGGCAAAAGATCTTTCTTCAAGAATCGTTGCTATTGCCGGAATGAAGCTTAACGAAGAACATCCTATCGTCCGCGCATGGACAGAAGGATTTACCCGCGTTGTTATCTACCCTAGCCGCAGCCTCTCTAAGGTTGAAGGTTCACAGCTTTCAGAAGAAGAAAAGAAAGCTGAAGAAATAAAAGCAAAGAAAATCAACTTTGCTGCTATGCGTGCAATGGATGCATGTAAAAAACGCGGTGAAGTAATTCTCGTATTCCCAGCAGGAACCCGCTACCGTCCTGGACATCCTGAAACAAAACGCGGTTTAAGAGAAATTGACAGTTACCTGAGACTTTTTGATGTTATGATTCTTGTTTCGAATAACGGTAATTGTCTGAGAATCAATCCTGCAGATACAGAAAACATGATGAGAGACCTTGTTTGTAAAGATGAAGTTATCCTTACAGCAAGTCCAGTTTTTGAATGTAAAAAATTCCGTGATGACGTTCTTGCAAAGCTTCCTGCTGATGAACCAGATCCAAAGCAGAAGACTGTTGATGCTGTAATGGATTTTATGGAAAAGCAGCATGACGAAATTGAAAAGATCCGTCACGCGCACTAATTCTTTCTGTTGATTTTTTAGTCCCCGAGCAATTCGGGGATTTTTTTTGCTCTCCTCATAATTGTAGGTTATAATGTTTTTATATTCGGATTACTCAGGAGATTTCCATGAAATATATAATGGCTTTTGATGCGGGAACAACATCCAACCGCTGTATTATTTTTGATAAAAAAGGAAACATCTGTTCTGTAGCTCAGCGTGAGTTCAAACAGATTTATCCTAAAGCCGGCTGGGTTGAGCATGATGCAAACGAAATCTGGGCCACTCAATACGGCGTTGCAGCAGAAGCCATGCAGAAAATCGGAGTCAGTGCAAAGGATATTGCCGCCATCGGAATCACCGACCAGCGTGAGACAACCATTGTCTGGGACAAAGCAACTGGAGAGCCTGTTTACAACGCTATCGTATGGCAATGCCGCCGCACTTCTGAATACTGCGATACTTTAAAAGATAAAGGCCTTGAAGATTCCTTTAGAGAAAAAACAGGTTTGATTATTGATGCCTATTTCTCTGCAACAAAACTCAAATGGATCTTAGATAACGTAAAAGGTGCCAGAGCAAAAGCTGAAAAAGGAGAACTGCTTTTTGGAACAGTTGAAACATGGCTCATCTGGAAGCTTACAAAGGGGAAAGTTCACATTACAGATTACTCCAATGCATCCCGCACAATGATGTTTAACATAAATACTTTGGAATGGGATAAGGATATTCTTGAGGAACTGAACATTCCCAAATGCATGCTTCCTACACCAATGCCATCCAGCTGCGTCTACGGCGAAACTGATCCGGACTTTTTCGGACATCCGATAAAAATCGCAGGTGCCGCCGGTGACCAGCAGAGTGCTCTTTTCGGACAGACATGCTTTAACAAAGGTGAAGCTAAAAACACTTACGGTACAGGCTGCTTTATGCTGATGAACACAGGCACTAAACCTGTCTTTTCAAACAACGGTCTTTTAACAACAATCGCATGGGGCATGGGCGGCAAGGTAAACTACGCCCTTGAAGGAAGCGTTTACGTTGCAGGCGCTTCAATTCAATGGCTTCGGGACGAAATGCACATAATCGACTCAGCCCCGGAAGCAGACTACATGGCAAGCCGCGTACCTGATACAAACGGCTGTTACGTAATTCCTGCATTTACGGGACTTGCAGCACCTTACTGGGATCAGTACGCACGAGGAACAGTTGTTGGCCTTACACGAGGTGTAAATAAATATCATTTTATTCGTGCAACTTTAGAATCAATCGCCTACTCAACTTACGATCTTGCAATGCAGATGGAAAAAGATCTTGGTTCAAAAATCAAATCTCTTAAAATCGATGGAGGCGCAAGCCGTTCTGATTTTTTAATGCAGGTTCAGTCAGATTTGCTGGATAAGGAACTTCTAAAACCAACCTGTATTGAAACAACTGCCATGGGAGCAGCTTACCTTGCAGGTCTTGCCGTAGGCTATTGGAAGAACCAGGATGAAATCAAAAAGAACTGGAAAGTTGAAAAGGTCTTCAAAAATTCCATAACAAAAGAAAACCGCGAAAAAAGAATTAAAGGCTGGCACAAAGCAGTTAAATACGCAATGGGCTGGGCAAAAGACGAATAATGGCAAAGACAAAAAAAGTAAGATACCAGCTCCGATTCTTTGGTCGTGTACAGGGAGTTGGATTCAGATATACCGCAAACTCAATTGCTTACAGTCTCGGTATTACAGGCTGGGTAATGAATGACTGGGATGGATCAGTTTTAATGGAGGCTCAGGGAACTGAAACAAGTATAGAGCGCCTTATCAACCAGCTTCACAATGGTGTCTATATTGAGATAGACAGAATAGAAAAAACTCCTCTTTCTGTTGATACTGAAGAAAGAAGTTTCAAAGTCAAAAGCTGGTAATCTATTTAGCTGAACCAGTTTCGTTTTCATGATGCAGCTTCTTTACTTTCTTCAACCAGAGCCGCAACCGTTTTTCCCATAGTTCAATATAAAAAAAAGAAATTCTGCAAATATCCGTGCTCGAGCACATAGACAGAAGTAATTTTTAGTGTTATATTCATTTTATAAGGGAATTTTTAAATTCCTTCACTTACACTTATTACCTGCATTTTAATGCAGACTGGAGTTTTTATGTCATCAATTGAAAAAAAACCTTTGGTAACCGACTTATACACAGCTGACCCTTCTGCTCATGTATTCAATGGAAAAATCTACATTTACCCATCTCACGACCGCGACATCGATGTTGAAAACAATGACAACGGTGACCAGTATGACATGACTGACTATCATGTTTATGAAATGGATGATGAAAACACAATGCCACGGGATTGTGGTATGGTTCTCGACATCAAGGACATTCCTTGGGCATCTAAACAGGTTTGGGCTCCAGACTGTGCAGAAAAAGACGGAAAATACTATTTCTTCTTCCCGGCCCGCGACAAAGAAGGCTTCTTCCGTGTTGGGGTTGCTGTAGGCGACTCTCCAAAAGGACCATTCAAAGCAGAACCAGATTATATCAAGGGAACATTCTCAATCGACCCATGTATCTTCCCTGACACAGATAAGAATTACTATCTTACATTTGGTGGAATCTGGGGCGGACAGCTTGATAAATACCGAAACAATGTTTACAACGAAGCTAACAAAGAACCAGAAGGTGATGAACCTGCAATGTGTCCAAAAATCGCAAAAATGAATCCTGATATGAAGACACTTGCTGAAGAACCAAAAGATCTCGTAATCGTAGATGAAAACGGAAAACCTTTAACAGGAAAAGATCACGACCGCCGCTACTTTGAAGACCCATGGCTTTTCAAGAAAGGCGATACATATTACTTTACATATTCAACAGGTGATACACACTTCTTGAACTGGTCAACATCAAAGAATGTTTACGGACCTTATACATTCGGTGGAAAGATTTTGACACCAGTACTTGGTTGGACAACACACCACTCTATCCTTGAATACAATGGAAAATGGTATTTGTTCTACCACGACTGTGAACTTTCTAATGGTGTAAACCAGAAGAGAAACGTTAAGTTCCGTGAACTTAAGTTTGATGCAAACGGTGCAATCATTACAATGGACGGAATGGAAAGATAATTCCGTTTTGAATAAATCAGATTAGATTTAAAACAAAAAAGGCTTCGAAGCCTTTTTTGTTTTTAAAATCCTTTATTTTTTGCAAAAATTATTCAGCATTTTTTGATGTATAATATTTAATAACCTGAATGTCCATATCGTAAGGTGCTTTAATATCGCCGTCTTTTTCTGCGTATTGCCAGAACTCATAGTTATATGGAGTTTGAGGCTGCGGTTCATAATCAGCATACCAGATTACATAATCCTTAATTATTGACATATCAAACTCATATGCTTCCCAAAGCATATTGCTGTACACACCTGGAACAAAACCTGCTTTCTTTATTGCTTCACAGAATGCAACTGCATTTTTAGTAAACTGTTCACCACTAATATTGTCAGAACGGGCAGGATCATCACGAATAATTTCTGGGTCATAAAAAACAGGCAATGTTATTTTATGACCTCTTATCTGTTCAAGGCATAAAGCGGCTTCTTCTAATGCTTCTTTTTCGGATGCTGCCTGTGAGAAAATGTAAATGCCAACATCAAGCCCTGCTTCAAGAGCACCTTTTATATTTGCCTGAAAATTTTCATCGGCCTTTAATTTTCCGCTTTGATAACCTCTATATCCACATCGCAGAATTACAAATTCGATTCCATCCTTCTTTAGCTTTTTCCAATCGACTTCTCCATCGTGGCGGGAAATGTCGACGCCGAGACGGATCATGTAACAGGGAGAGCCAGCAGTAGAACTCTCTGGCACAAAAGTCATTTTTGTTCCGTTAAGCTTAAACTGTTCCTTTTTGACTTCTGGTTCAGGAACTTTTGGATTAATTACAGTTTTAAACTCATTTCCGAATACATCCCGAAAGAGGAATTTTTTTCCCTCTTCTTTTTCTTGCTGCTTTTGAATTGCAGAGTAATCACGGTCATATGCAAAAATGTTTACAGAAAGAAAAACTGCCGTCAAAAATAAAATGTATTTTTTCATTATTTTTCCTTACAATCTATCATGCCAGAGCATCATTAAAACACCGACAACAGCACCACAAGTAATTCCACTTTTAATTAATGCTGATGATGCTCACCGTGATGGTTGCATTTTGCATCTGGATTATCCTTTAAGGTTCCTGCGAGAAATGCTTCAACGGCTGCATCTGGATTACCTGTAATACCTGCAAGCTGTCTGATACCTGCATTATTCAGAGCATCTATAGCACCCTGACCGCGATTTCCTAAAATTAAAATTTCTACATTAAGATCTCTTAAATATGTAGCAAGATCATGATGTCCGAATCCACCATTGCCGATTACCTTTGAAGATACAATTTTACCATCTTCAATCTGGTAAATCTTAAAACTTTGAGTTTTTCCAAAATGCTGGAAAATTGAATTTGATAATGAATCATAAGTAGCTGCAATTATCATAACATTCCTCCATTCTATAATATATTCTATAATATCTAATAAGATTTTTTAATAAGCCGATTTTCAAATTCTTTTTTTTCAAGCGGTTTATCAAAGAAGAATCCCTGAATATGAGGACAGTTAACAGACTTAAGAAAATCAACCTGTTTTTGAGTTTCAACACCTTCTGCTATTACTTCCATTCCAAGAAGCTGAGCAAGTTCAACAGTTCTTGTTAAAAGAGTTCTTCCAATTTCATTTTCAATATCAACAAGCTCTCTATCTATTTTTAAAACGTCAAATTTAATCTGATGTATTAAATTAAGTGAAGAACTTCCAGAACCGAAATCATCAATAGCAGCACGAATACCTTTGGACTGCAATTTTTCTACAAAATTTTTTAAAACATCAATTGAATACTCATCGATAGTTTCTGTTATTTCAATTTCTATCAATGATTTTGGAATATCATTGCATTCAATCGTTGAAACTATCTCATCTGCTAAATTTGGATTACCTAAATTACGTCTTGAAAAATTCACTGAAACTGGCATTGGTGTAAAACCATCGTCAAGCCATCGTTTTAAGTCCTGACACACCTGGTTAAGAACCCAGAAATTAACAAGACATATTTTTTCATTTTTCTCAAGAATAGGAATAAATTTATCTGGAGGAACAAGTGAGCCGTTATGTTTCCATCTTATTAAAGCCTCAGCTCCGCTTAATTGATTAGCATTTGTGCTGACCTTTGGCTGGTAGAAAGTAATAAATTCCTCGTTCTCGATAGCTTTTGAAAGTGCTTCTTCAAGCATTTTTCTTTCATCGATTTCCTTCTGCAGATTTTCATCAAAGAATACATATGCTTTCTTGTAAACATTCTTTGCATAATACAACGCTTCAGCTGAATAAGAAATATAATCACCAGGATTAACTTTATTAGACTTGAAGCCTGTAATACCGGCATTTGCTGATATATGGATTGTTTCCATCTTATTATCTAATGTTTTTATTACAACCGGTACATCAGACAGTAGCTTCAAGAATTCATCTGTATGATCACAACGAATGAGTGCAACAAAATAATTTCCACCTAAACGACCAACACATTCATCGCGACCAATCTTTGATTTAATATATCGTGCGTACTTTACAATTATTTCATCACCAATAGTCTTACCATAAATACTGTTAAGATGTCCCATTCGTATCATATCAAAATAATATGAATTGTATTTTGTAATATCACATGCCTTTATAATATTATCTACAACATCAATGAAACCATAAACATTAGGAAGCCCTGACTGAACATCAGTATGAGACGACTTAATCAATGTTTCATTCTGATCAAGGATGCTCATAAGGAACATATTCAGGCAGCCAAGGAAAGCAGCGTAATCATTAAACGCAACTCCTGTCATAATGAACTGTAAAATACCAGACACAACCAGGAAGAGCATTGTTATAGTAATAGCAAGAATTTTTCGACGTGTAAGTAATTCCCTATAGCGGATAACAAATACAATCTGTATAAGCATCATCATTACAGGGAATACTAGAGAAATATAGTACATGGAATTTCTGTGATACAAATTATTTGCATCAAAACTGTAATATAATCCGGTAAACTGCGAAATAATAATTAAGGCAATAGCGGCAACAGGAAGTAAAAAACAGATTTTAAGCGATTTGGGAACTGAACTAAATCGTCCAGTGTCCATAAATACATAGATTATAAAAAGATTAAAAAAGATAAGTTGAAGTTCTACTAGAGTGAATACAAGAAAATTGGAAATATACACAATAAATCTTGCAGTCACACCTGGAACACCATCATATAAATAGGTAATACAATCAGCTACAAGAAACAATGAACAGCTGATTTCTACAAGGCAAAGAGCTTTTTTACATTTTTTTGACTGGAAGCTTAATTGACATGTTGTAAGAAAAATCATCAGACAAAATATTCCACAGAATAAAAGGGAATATGGCTGCACTGTAAAATACCCTAATATCATATCTCTTCAATTATATACTACAATTTATTTTTTTTCTTTTTTTTGCAAAGATTAAGATAATGACGAATCTGATACAAATCAGTATCCATTGCCATTACGTCCTTAATTGCATAAGGCTTAAATAATTGAAAACAGAAAAGACACAGGTCGATTCTTCGTTGCGAAAATTGTGGACCATACGTCTCTTCGAGCCGTTTGTCCTCAAAGAAGTGATTAAATTCAATTTTCCCACTTCGTTGCGAAAATTGTGGGCCATACGTCTCTTCGAGCCGTTTGTCCTATAGGTAGTGATTTAATTCAATTTTCTCACTTCGTTGCGAAAATTGTGGGCCATACTGGATTTGAACCGGGGACCTTATATTATCTGTGAATATTTACCAGTTACTGGGGGTATTCTAGCACATTTTGTGGAATTTAGCACCATTTATGGGTATATAATTGGTTGAAATTTCGGTTGATATTAGCGTTTTTGAAACAGGTTGATATTTTGATTGATATAAAATCGACATAGATTTTAAGTCTTCTTCACTTATCAATGAAGGAATACCACGATTAAGTAGATTTATATCACTTGAATTAAAACAAATCAATTTCCCAAAGAATTTTATATGAAAATTTCAGAAAAAATTTTTTAGTAGTTAAAAATTAAAAATTAAATCTATTATTTTTTAGATTCTTTATGTTATAATTGTACTGTGCAATTAGCTTGGTAACCACATCAATGATAATTGTTGGGACTAAGGTTATTTTGATTCATAATCCGGAGGATTTCGTGTAGTTTTACCTGTGATTCTTCCGGAAGTTTTGAGTTTAACAAGTGAAAAGCCAGACGGCAGATACTAATGGAATCTGCGAAGATTTTTGGATATAAAAAAAGGATTTCCAGCATCAAACTGAAAATCCTGAAGTAGGTGGACCATACGTCCGCTTGCGCTACCGTTTGGCCTCAAGGAAGTGATCAAATTCAATTTTCTCACTTCGTTACGAAAATTGTGGGCCATCCTGGATTTGAACCGGGGACCAAAGGATTATGAGTCCTCTGCTCTAACCGCTGAGCTAATGGCCCGAAAATGTACTCAAAAGTACGCTACCTAGCATAACATTTTAGCGATTTTTGGTCAACGGATTAAGAATATCTAGGCATTGTTTCACTAATTCGTAAGGGATTATTGTCTATTTCAGACTGAAAGCACTCATCTGCTCAGTCATACTTTCTACTGCCTGCTGGTTGGCTTTTACCATTGAATCAATGCGGTCAATAACTTCCTGCATTGCAACTGAAGCTGTATTTCCTTCTTTAATGGCGTCAAGCATAACTTTTGTACTTTCTACTGAAGCTTTCATACTTGTTCCAACTTTATTTGCAAGATCATTTTGAGCAGTAACAAGTTCTTTAATGCGCTGAGTACCGGCTTCAACATTCTGTGTTGATTTAAGGTTGTCCTGAGCACCCTGTTCCTGTTCTTTCATAGCCTGTGTAATATTCTGGATAAGGTCTGTGTTTTGTGTTACACCTGATTCAATCTGTCGGAATGTAGCATTTGTATGTTCAATTGACTGAACTCCAAGTTCAATCTGACGTACCATGTCATTTACGTAGTCTTTGATTTTCTTTGAACTGTTTTGAGAAGAGTTTGCAAGTGAACGAACTTCCTCTGCAACAACAGCAAAACCTTTACCAGCTTCACCAGCATGTGCAGCTTCGATAGCAGCATTCATGGCAAGAAGATTTGTCTGGCTTGCAATTCTCTGAAGGTATTTAATAATATCACGAACCTGTGCAGAATATTCACTGATTGATTTAATCTGTTTGGAAGCTTCGTCCAAAGATTTACTACCGGCTGAACATGATTCCGAAAGCTGCATTGAAAGAGCATCAGCTTTTTGTGTCATGCCTGAAACAGAAGTAATGTTTTCAGCCATTTCATAAATTGCACTTGAACTTTCTTTTGTAGCATCAGAGTTCTGAACTGCATGTTCATCAATGTTTTTAAGGGTTTCAAGCAGCTGGTTGATACATTTTTCAGAATCAAGAATTTCGTAGTTCTGTTTTTCACCTTCATCAGAAATCTTTGCAAGAATCTGAGTCATTTTTTCAAGGGAATCCTTGGCAGTATTTGCAATCAGTGTAAGTTCAGCAGCAGAATCACTTACTACATGACTTTCTTTTCTGATTCCAGAAAGCATAGAAGTAAGCTTATCGATAAGTGCATTTACGCTGCTTCCAAGTACACCAAAATCATCGAGCATTTCAATGTCGATACGAGAAGTAAGTGTACCAGTCTGAAGGTTTTCAATAATTGCAGTAGAATTTTTAATTCGGGAATCAAGTCCTTTATTCAGGATACTGTATACAGCTCCACCAAGTATGCAGGATACTATTCCCATAAGAATGGAGCCAATAATATATGGAGTAAGGTACTGAGCTGCATAGTTGATAATAATTCCATAACCGATACAGAAAATATTATAAGTTACAAAAAAAGCTGCAGAAATAGATACATAAAATAATGAGCGTGAAATGTTCATTGTGCATTTTTCACGTTCAAGGTTATTGATGTGAAGCATTTTTCGATATTTAGTCAGTGTTTCATTCATGATGTAAACCATGAAAAGTGATTCAAGAAGACCGAATGTACATGACTGCAAGAAAACTACAATAATTCGAGAGGTTTCAAGAGGAAGAACACCTTTCATCATCTTGATAAGGGCACTGACCATATTTCCTACAACAAAACCAATGACGATGCCAATTACAGAAGTAATGTTAATCTTACGGTAGATTTTAAGAGCTATGTCTTTTTCCTCTTCAGTAGGAACATAATTCTCTTTTTCAATTTTTTTGAAAAGAGAAACGAAAGGCTTTGTAACAAAAAACATGACTAAAAGAATGGTAGCAATGATTCCAGTTGTAATGCCCATTGTAAGAGGAAGTCCAGGAAGCCATCTTTCTGGAGCCATGTGAATATAGCGAAGCTGAAAATAACTGAGGAACATTACACCAAAATAGGAACTTGGTACAAAGAAAAGAATAAATCGTTTAAAAATATTCATAAACTACTTCTCCATATATTAAATACTATAAACAGTATAAAATATAATGTTGGATTTGTTAATTAAAAATTAATTTTTGGAGATATTAGGTAACTTGTAAGGGACTTTGTCCAAGGAATTCGTAAGGGATTTTGTCCTTTATAATAGAGAGGTGAATTACTTGGATGAGAAGAAATTGGAAGTTATGAAAATGATTGTTGATGGAGAATTCCTAACTTTCGGCTGTAGTCCCACTTACTCAAGGAATTTTAAGTCAAAACGGAGGGCAGATTATCTTGCTTCTCTTGTAGAAACTGATGTAACTGTCTGGCGTAACGAACAATGGGGCAGATCTTACGCATCCCGTGGAAAATTTGTTGTAACCTGGAATATTCTTAAAGTCATCTGGTATACATCTTTAAAAACAGGTAAGTCATAATACAAAGCC
>SAMEA3663175__coassemble_32_pt1 | contig 53125 bp, 45 predicted proteins | sample SAMEA3663175__metabat2_low_PE_006 | metagenome-assembled genome bin SAMEA3663175 (sample SAMEA3663175) | pig gut metagenome | biome: pig gut; feature: pig-associated habitat; material: faeces | place: Denmark | collected 2012
AAGAGAACATTCTTCCTTGCAAATTCAAAGAAATTGAAAAGAATATCATACCAGTATAAGTCACGTCGTGCAGCTTCAAAGGTTTTCTGTTTATGGCAAAAATCACAAAGCTCTGTAATAAATTTCCATGGACTTAAAAATCTAAAAAGGAATTTACATGTACTGTTAAAGTTATGTTTATTCCAGAAGGCATCTGTTAAAACTTCAACATCTTTTAAATACATTATATCCTTAAATGGCATGTACGGAGTTGAAAAAGTTTCATACACTGCATTTTCCTGCCACTTCCAGCCATTCTCTTTTGCATATTTTTCCATATCTGTACCATGAAGAATTTTCAAAAAGCCTAATTGTAATGCATCAGGTTTTAAAGCCATAACAAAATCATAACTTAACCCAAAAGCAGCCAAGTCTTCATATGGCAAACCTGCAATTAAATCAAGATGCTGATGAATTGTAGAAGGAATTCGTTTTACGTTTTGTGCAAGCCTTTCAACATTTGGTGAACGATGTATTGCCAGTAATGTTTTTTCATTGCAGCTTTGAACTCCAATTTCAAACTGCATGATTCCTTTAGGAACTTTCTGCAAAAACTCGAGAGCTTCTTCAGTGAGAAACTCTGCTTCAATCTCAAAATGGAACATGGTTTTTCCATTATGATTGTTTAAAATATAATTCCAGATTGAAATATATCTATCAGGCTGAAGGTTATAAGTGCGATCTACAAATTTGACAAGACCTACATCAGCATCCAGAAAGATTTTCAATTCAGCAAAAACTTTTTCAATACTTTTAAAACGGACACTTTTATCTACACTAGAAAGGCAATATGAGCAGCTATAGGGACAACCGCGACTTGATTCGAAATAATATATTTTATGATCCGGATCAGAATTTTCAGTCAAAAGCTCCGGATAACAGAAAGGAATTGTATCAAGATCTGAAATCAAATCCCGTAAACCTGTAGTTATAACCTTGCTTTGATTTCTATCATAAAAATAAAGTCCTGGTATATTTATAAAATTTATAAATGAGAAATCTCTTTTCGAAAAACCTTTATTTAATAGTTCAGAGAAAAAATCCCAGCAGGTTATTTCGCCTTCACCATTTACAATAAAATCAAGGGCTTTAAGCTTTGAAAAATAAACTTCTGGTGCATATGAAAATTCCGGGCCACCTGCTCCAATAATAACATCAAGTACTTTCTTTACATCAGGAATAATTTTTTCAATTACACAAGTATTCCATATATAAGTTGAAAAAACTACAACATCAGCATTTGAATCTGCAATTTTACGTAAAATTTCTGCATATGGCTGATTGATTGTAAATTCCTCTGTGTATACTTCAAGCTCTGAAGTATTGTCTTTTTCAATCTGAGATTTTAAATAATTAGAAATTGAGCGGATTGCAAGACTTGTATGCATGTAACTGGCATTTACCGCCACCAGCAAAATCTTCATAGGATTTATATTAGCAGATTTATGGACTTGATTAAATAGCTTAATTTCTATATTATTAATATGTTTTTACGGAATTACCGAAGAAGAGGAGGTGAATTTAGTTATGGCAACAATCAACGTTGACGATTCAGAAAACCTTGAAAAAGCAATCAAACGTTTTAAACGCATGGTTGAAAAAGAAGGTATCATCCGCGAATACAAAAAACGCGAATACTTCGAAAAACCTTCTTCTATTCTTCACCAGAAGAAAACAACACTAGAGAGAAAACTCTTGAACAAAAGAAGAAAGTCAGAAAAGAAAGAATACTAATTCTTTCCAATTTGCGTAAAAAATGGGCGTTTGGTTTTACAACAAGCCCATTTTTTTTTACTTTATCTTTTCCTTAATTTCTTCAAGTACCTTCAATGCATTCATCCCTGTTTCAAGGGTCGACCGAAGTTCCTCCTTACCATCAAGAAAATCAACTCCATTTTGAATCATATTTGCAAAATAACCAGTTTTCTTGGGAACTTTTACAGATGAATCTTCCTGCAGAGAATAAAAACCTGTATAAAGTTTAGATTCCTGGCGCTTAAAAAATTCTGCATGACCATTACCAATACAGATTTTACCTTCAGTTCCAATTACATCAACTTCAAAACCAAAGTAACGACTTCGTCCTGACATAAGAATTGAAATATCCGGACATTGTTTTGTAGAATAATTTGCTGTAAAACCTCGAATTACTTTTTTTTCATTCTCATCCTTTAACAATCCTGTAATCACCGGATGCTTAAGCTTTGTATCGCCCAATGCTTCAAGAAGATACATTACTATATCAACAAGATGTGTTCCATCATGAAGAAGACTGTACCCTCCACTTTCTTCTGCTTTCGGATCGTATAACCGCATACCAGAAAAAAGGCTGGCATTAATTTTCTGTACAGCTCCAATCTTCTTAATATATTTCTTTGCAAGTTTATAATCTTCAGCAAATCGCCGCTCATGGTTTACAAGAACAGGAACTTTGTTTTTTTCTGCAGCTTTAACAATTTTCATTCCTTCTTTACTGTTTAATGCTACAGGTTTTTCTAGTACTACAAGCTTTGGCTTTTTCGAAATTACTTTAAGAGCCGTTTCAAGATGGGAATTTTCATTTACAGCAATAATTACAATATCCGGATTACAGGTTATGAAAAGTTCATCAATCTGCTTATCACTGAAAATTTTTACTTTATTTTTCTTATTTAATGAGAATTGAGTAATATGATTGTCAACAAATTTTTTCCATTTCTGAAGGGCTTCAGGATCTCTGTCACAACCACAGGTAATTCGTATATGGGGATTATTAAGACAAGCCATTGTGTGACTTGCAGGCTGTTCACGCTTTTTGTCAAAACCTAAAGTAAAACCGATTCTTCCGGTTCCAATTATACATGCTGAATATTTATGTTCCATAAATAAATTATCGGAATTCCCCGTTAGTAAATGAAGAATTCCGATAACATATTTGAGAAGTAATTAAATACAGATTGTGTTAGTACGTAAAACCTATAAATACTGCAGCATTAAGACATGGTGCACTACCAGGTTCAAGACCAAGTTCTTTTCCATACATTGACATATCAATATTAAATGTTCCAAACTTTAATCCAATACCTGCAGCAGGAAGCATTTCTGACATACCAAATCTGAAAGAAACAATATTAGCAAGAACAAGTTCTGTTCCGCATGAAAGTTCAAGCCAAGGATTTCTATGACCATCACCAAACAATGTGTAGAAGTTTCGATAATCAGCCATCACCTTAAATGATGTAATAACACTATTTGTCCATGCCACTGGAATATGATAAGCAACACCAACTGCAAGACGAGGATCAAGTTGCTTTACATTAGCAAAATCAAATTCAAATGATGGACTTCCGATAGTTCCATTTGATACAAATACCATACTGAACGGATCGTAATAAGTTGCAGAAACATCAATGGTATTACATATTGAAAGAAATACACCTGCATCAAAACTGAAACCTGTTGAAATATAAAGAGGCATACTAGAAGGATCTGCTGTCAATGTATTCATCAAGTCAGTTAAACTTCCTGTATAACCTGTTGCCCCCTGAACAAAGCCTTTTGCTGTAGCACCAACAGAGAGAAGTAAATTATCACTGTTAATGATAGGGAATGCAAAACCTAAAGTTAAAACTGCTTCAACTCCGGCATTCATATCAGCAAGAGCAATACCAGGAACTGTAGCATTAACAAAAGCTTGTGTTGTAAAACCCCAGCCAAAACCAAAGCCTGAAATATGACCGAATGAAAGCAGAGGTTCTACATTAAGATTAAGATTTAACCCATTATTTCTGTTGATAATATCTGCAATAGCACTTGAATCCATTGTAGAAAAAGCATTAACAATATTTACAGAATCCTTTAAAGGACCACCTACCTGAACATTTAATCCTGGAAACAAAGAATGTACTCTTCTTTTTCCTAATGCTGCAGGGTTTGCATACATTCCGTAGAAATTATCGATATCACTTGTATAAAAACCACCAAAGCCCTGCTGGCGAACAGATGGATTAGTATGTAATTCGGGCTTAAATTCACCCGCGAAAATTACAGAAGCAGACAAAAGAAAGATACTAAAAATAACTGCTATTTTTTTCATCGCATTTCTCCTTAAATTCAAATCTTAAAATAATAAAAAGGTTTCAATTAATTACCAAAAAGTGACCCTATTGTCATACCAGGGAAAATTTCGGCATCAAGTTCTTTTAATTTTACTGCAGCATTAAAAGCAGCTTCTAAAGCATCACGATCTTCAGCTTTTATTTTTAAATCATCTAGAGCTTGATCAGTGGTCATTCCCCCATTTATAACTTTGTCCACATCGTCCATTACCTTATTAAGATTTTTAGTGAGTTCCGAACTTTTTGCAACCTGAGCAACAACACACACCATTGCAAGGCTTGCTGATGAACCGCTTAAATTTTCTAAATTATCAACATCATTTAAAATTTCAACAGCTGCCCCTACGTCGCAGGAGTCAACATTGGACAGGATATTATCAATTAACTGTTTAGGATCCGAGCCACTTCCGGCATTAGAAACTTCATTTATAATTGATGAAAGAGATTCTGCAGAGATAGAAGAATTTACCATAAGATTTAAAACAGTGTTCTTATCTTCTGCAGAAAGAGAAGTAATGTCGTCTCTCTTTCCAAGTTCATCCAGCAGTTTTTTAGATGCTTCCTTGTCATTCATAACTGAAGGAGTATTGATAAGAGCTGCAAGCTGGTCAGATTTCATTTTGCTGAAATTGTCAGAAAGATCTCGTTTTAAATTAGTTCCCCAGCTATTGGTAAAGAAATCACAGGTAGAATCAAAAAACGCACAAGAAGCCAAAGTGCACATCACAAGAAGTGCTGATATTATTAAATAAGTTTTTTTCATAAGAAAACTCCTCGCAAGGCCATTAAACCTTACTATATGCTATTTTAATATTAAAAAGATTACCAGTCAAATACTTTCAGGAATTATAAATATTTTCTTATTTTTACACATATTGGCTTTTTAAAAACTTTTTGATTATTCCAATAGTATGCAAAAAGTGATATTAATATAGTATGCAAAAATCCCATCAGCTTGACCTTACACAAGGGCCGATTTTTACCAGATTATTACAATTCTCTATTCCTATCATTCTATCCGGAATTCTGCAGCTTTTATTTAATGCTGCTGATGTAATTGTTGTTGGAAAATTTGCCGGTGATGAAGCACTAGCTGCCGTTGGTTCTACAAGCTCTCTTGTTCATCTTCTTATAAATCTCTTTGTAGGCCTGGCCACAGGAACAAATGTTGTTTCTGCAAATTTTTATGGCGCAAAAAATATAAGAGACCTTCATGACACTGTTCACACTGCAATTTTAGTAAGCTTTGTAAGTGGAATTTTCATGACTGTCATAGGAATCTGCTGTACTAAAAACATACTTATTCTTATGCAGGCAACTGACAATGTATTAAACCTTTCAGCACTGTACCTAAAAATATATTTTGGCGGAATTACGGCAACAATGGTGTACAACTTTGGCAGTGCTCTCCTTCGTGCTAAAGGCGATACAAAACGCCCGCTTTATATACTGCTTTTAGCAGGTCTGATAAATTTCCTTTTAAACCTTCTTTTTGTGATTGTTTTTAATATGAGTGTTGCAGGAGTTGGAATTGCTACTGTCATTTCTCAGGTTTTTGCAGCTACCTTCATATTAATCATTCTCTGCCACGAAAATGATGATTTTAAACTTTCTTTCAGGGAACTTAGGATTAATGGCACAATTTTAGGTAAAATTATTAAGGTGGGAGTACCAGCAGGCTTTCAAGGAATAATGTTCTCCTTTTCGAATGTTATTATCCAGTCTTCCATCAATGGCTTTGGTCCATCTGTTATAGCCGGAAGTTCCGCATCAAGCAACATAGAAAACTTCGTATACATTTCAATGAACGGCTTTGCACAAGGAACGCTAACATTTACATCTCAGAATTTTGGAGCCGGAAGATTTGACAGAATAAAAAAAACAGCCTGGATTTCAGAGTTTGTTGTATTTGTTATAGGCTTGGTTTTAGGTTATTCGGTAATTTTTCTTTCTCCATACCTGTTTCCATTATTTACAAAAACTCCGGCTACAATTGATGCCGGTAAAGAACGTTTATTTATAATATGTTCCTCTTATTTTTTATGTGGAATTATGGATGTAATCGGATATATGATCAGAGGAATCGGCCACAGTCTTTTACCTATGATTGTATCAATGATTGGAGCATGCGGATTTAGAATTATATGGCTTATGACAGTATTTCAGGTTGAAAAATTTCATAAAACCTCAATGATTTATATTACTTATCCCCTTTCCTGGATTCTTACTTTTGTAGTGGAATTAATCTGTTTTCTTGCAATATTTTCAAATATTATGAAAAAAAACAAATCTAAGGTTTCAGAAGTTAAATAAAAAGGTCGATAATATAAGTATGAACTTTGAATATATTTTTCCTATACTTAAAGGCGTATTATTAAATCCTTTTGTAATTGGAACCGCAATAGTAATCATCCTATATTGTAATTTTATGGGATATGTAGCCCGTTATAGAAAAAAGCCTCCTAAACCAAAGAAAAAAGTAGTGGCTGACGCAGCCCCTGCTCCTAAAACAGAAGGTAAAGAAGCTGAAAATTCAAGGGAACCTGAAGAAGAATAAAAAAAAGCTATTGAGTTGTAATTTCAGCTCAATAGCTTTTTTTTCTCCTAAATATTATCTGTCATTAGTTGCAGTAGTTTTGCCCTTTGGTGCTGGTGTAAATTCACTGATGTAGAAATACATATCATTGTGTTCACAGGTAATTTCATCCATTACAACTGTACCATTTGTACATTCAACTTCAACAACTTTGTATTTTTTAAGTTTATTATCTGCTGATTTCAAAAAAGTATCATGTCCTTTAACAGCCAGCATACAGATAAATTCTCTTTCTGCTTCTGCAGTCTTTTTTCCATATACCTTGAAAAAGATTGTGTCATCAGTATTATTGATGAACCGAACATTATCTCTACAGATATATCTTCCATTAGATTTAGCGTTTACAACAGAAGTGTTATTTCCTGCTGTTTCAAATTTAATTGCACCCTGTGCAAAAACTGATGCACCAACTAAAAGTCCAAGTAAAATTGCTAATGTCTTTTTCATATTCTTTTCTCCTCTCTATTAACAGAAATATGATATTTTTTAATGTGTTATTATAATACTGCATTCACAGTATAATAAAAAATCAAATTAATTTAATTTAGGTTACAGAAATTTTATTTTTCCAAGGAAATTTGCATACCCGGATTTTTCCCTCTTTTTCCAGCTGATTTATGATGTTTTTTACATCATTTTCAGTCCAGATATTTTGGCCATAAAATTTAACATATCTACTATTAAACATGTCTTTTAATAGTGGAATAAGAGCTTTTTTATCATAGACTCGTCTGTTCCGTTTAATATATTCTATCACATATTCTGCATCCTGTGCATCATTTAAAACTTTGATTGGTTTATTTGCCTTCCGATTATTACATATATCACATCCTGAGCATACAGCCTGTTCCCCACCTAAAGCATCAAGCAATACCTGTCGTCTACATGTATCTGTCATAGCAAACTTTTTTATCATTCTTTGCCTTGAATTTTCAGGAAATTTATCAAAATTCAGGCAATCATTATAATTCCACAAGAGGATTGCATTTGCATCCTTTCTGTCTCTTCCTCCTCTACCTGCCTCTTGAATGTAACTTTCTGCTGTTGTACTGGCCTCAAGATGAATCACGGTTCTGATATCACTTTTATCAACACCCATGCCAAAGGCACAGGTTGTACATAAAATGGCATTTTTATTTGGAAAATACCATTTTTCTACAACGCTCTTTTCTTCTCTGGTTAACCCTGCATGATAAAACTTTACTTCATCAGGATTGAAATACGAAGAAAGGTCTCTTGCCATTTCTTCAGACTTTCGTCTTGTTCCGCAGAATACAAGTATTGGTCTTTCGGCTGTTTTACATATTCTGAAAACTTCCTTTTCTTTTGAATATGCATAACGTACAAAATAATGAATATTCGGCCTGTCACTTTCTGATCGGACTATATGTGAATTGTTTTCGAATAACACTTCAGAGATTCTTGCCAGAACCTGAGGACTGGCTGTAGCAGTAAATGCGGTAACAATATTTACTTCGAGTTTTTTTATTACTTTTCCCAATTCAAGATAAGCTGGTCTGAAGCTGTCACCCCATTCTGCAACACAATGACTTTCGTCAATTGCAATATGACTTATGTTACATTCTTTTAATCGTTCTACCAGTTTTTCATTATTTAATACTTCAGGATTTGCAAGTATAATTTTTGCACCATTTCGTATCTTTGTAAAATTTTCTTCCCGTTCCTTTTCGCTTTGACCGCCTCGAAAAGTAACGGATTCAATATTTCCGTCTTTCATGCGGCGCTCTTGATCAGACATAAGTGCTAAAAGCGGATAAATAATCAGTGTTGGTCCTGGAAGCATTATTGAAGGAACTAAAAAGCACATTGACTTACCGGCGCCTGTCGGTAATAAGACTATTTGACGGCCAAGACAAAATGCATCTGTATAATCTGCATCTTTTTGTGACTCTTGTTTTATCCGCTTAAATTCATTGGAAGATTGATCTCTATATGAATCCATAATATTAGAAATAACAAGCCTTTGCCAGGGAAATAGATATTCTACGTGGAAAGCCTTTTTTGCAGCTAATAGTGCATCATCATCTTCAACAAAATTAAAAGCTGCGTTAAATTCCTCAACCTCTTCATATGTTTTATCATAATTTTCCATATATATAACATACTGTTAGTTTTGCTAAATTCCATTTAAATTAAAAAAAAAGCCATCAGAAATCTGTAGAAGCTACAGGTATCCAATGACTTTTCTTGGCTGTAAAAGCTTGATTAGAACTTTTCTTCAACCTTCTTCATGAATGTATTTCCACGGTCAAATTCATTTGTAAACATTCCAAAGCTTGTAGCACCTGGAGAGAAGACAACAACATCTGATGGATAATCCGATCCTGAACTTTCTAGTTCAGCCTTGAGAGTATCAAGAAGTTCATCAAGAGAATTGAAAGGACCTGTAAAATCAATTTTATCTTTATTCAACAATTCAACAAGCTTATCTGTTCCTGTACCTGCAAGAAGATAAAGTGCTGCTGTCTTTGTACAATAAGATGCCTTGTAATTAAGAGTATCAGCAAGAACATCAAATTCAAGACCTTTATCAGTTCCTCCAGTTATAAAAACAACAGGCTTTCCAAATGCCTGACTTGCAGCTGCAGCAGCTTCTGGAACTGTTGCACAGGAATCATTATAAAATTTGAATGTATTACCTTTTGATGTTGTCCAGGAATGAAAATACTGCAATCTATGTGGAATACCAGACCAGGTAGCAAGAACTTCTTCAATCTTCGATGGTTCAACTCCCATAATTGCCATTACAAGTGCTGCATTCATTGTATTACATCTCATGTGTTGACCAGGAACTTTAAGTTTTCCCAATACCTTTTTTGGTGTGCTCCATCCAGGAAGCTGAACCATTCCAGAAAATACGCCGTAATCATCGAAAACCTGCCATGCACCATAAGTTCCTTTTGCATGAGCTTGAAGATCATTTTTACTGTATCGGATAACCTTGCCCTTTGTTTCTCTGGCAAACAGTTCGCCCCAGGTTCCACCACATGCAGGTCCTGTTCCAATTGCATCACCATCATAATCAAGAACTGTATAATCATCTGCTGTTTGATCTGCGTAAATAAGACGTTTATCAGCAACATAGTCCCCCATATTTCCATACCAGTTCTGATGATCAGGAACTATTTTTGTAATAAGGGAAATATAAGGTTTAAGAAGTTTTCGCCCACGAAGATCAGCGAGCTGCCAGCTTGAAAGCTCAAGAACAACAACAGATTTTTCGCTTGTTTCTTCAAGGAATGTTAAAGGACTTACAGTAATGTTTCCGCCAAGGAAAACATCAAAACCTGTATGCTGAAGTCCATAATAAATTGCACTTACAGTACTTGATTTTCCTTTACTTCCAGTAATGGCAATAATTTTAGCTTTTGTAAATTTAAGGAATAAACTGATATCTGTTTCAATAGCTTTTGCAGCCTGAAGATATTTATTACCATCAATTTTAATTCCAGGATTTTTAATTACACAATCTGCATTTGCAAAATCTTCAATGCGGTGTTCGCCAAGAACATATGTTAATTTTGAAGTATCAAGAGCTTTGTCAGAATTTAAAGAATCAATTGTTGGTTTTAACTGTTCAGGAGTTTTCATATCTGTTACAAGAACATAAGCTCCGTGCTTTAACAAAAAGCGTACTGAAGCTTCTCCACCGCCATTTAAGCCTAAGCCCATAACAGTGATATGTTTATCTTTAATGTCTTCGATTGAATTGAAAAAACATCCTTCTGGGTATACAAATGGTGTACTCATAGGTAAAACTCCTGTATATTAAAAAAAATATATTAGCGTGAAGTAGAAAGCTTCATTTTACATTCATGCTTAACAACTGCTTCATTTAATAAAAGTTCAATTAAATCTGCATATTTTAATCCGGAAGCTTCACACATCTTTGGGAACATACTTATAGAAGTAAAGCCCGGTAATGTATTAATTTCATTAAGATAGATTTTTCCATCGTCCCTATCGATAAAGAAATCTACACGGCTTAATCCGGATGCATCTACTGCACGATAAGCTTCAATTGCGGTCTGCTGAATATTTTTGATTTCATCTTCAGAAAGATTTGCGGGAATCTGAAGTTTAGCACCATCTGGATCATTATATTTTGCATCATAATCGTAGAATGTGTGAGTAGGAAGAATTTCACCTGGCAAATATGCACGGCATATTGAACATGGGTTTGCTTCATCTTCAAGAGTTGCAATACCAGTAACAGAGCATTCTACTTCCCTTGCATTAATTGATTTTTCAATCAAAACCTTATCATCCCACATAAAAGCTTCCATCAAGGCCATTGAAAATTCCTTTTCAGTAGAGGCCTTTGATGCACCAACAGATGAGCCGGCATTACATGGTTTAACAAAGAGTGGAAGTCCCAGTTCGTTTATTGCTTTTTTGAATACTTCGTCATATTTTTTTGAATCATTCAATATTGTACGTGTCATAAGAACATAAGGAACTACAGGAAGACCTGCGTCATTCCAGATAACCTTAGTTTTTTCCTTGTCCATGGTGATACCACTTGCCATACATCCACAACCAACATATGGAATTTCAGCAGTATCAAGAAGTCCCTGCAAAGTTCCATCTTCACAGAATGTTCCATGAACAACAGGAAATACAACATCAACATTTGCTGCACCGTCTGAAGTGAGGAAACAATTTGATTTACCTGCTGGTCGTACATAAACTTCGTTAGTAATGTTTTCGTTTACTTTTAAAGTTGCTTTTTCATCTTTAAGAACACGATCAAGTTCACTTGATGGCTGAAGATACCAGCGACCTTCTTTTGTAATTCCGATGAGTTCAATATTAAATTTTGAACGATCAATGTTTCTTACTACACTTGATGCAGACACTAAAGAAACTTCGTGTTCGCTTGATTTTCCACCATAAATAATAGCTACAGTTTTCATTTAATTCCCCTTTGCAAACTGTTTATTTTTTTATTTCTGACAATGCCTTTTTTGCTTCTGCAATTTCATCATATGGCATTGTATAATCTTTATAGATAATTGAGTTTTCATGGCCCTTTCCTAAAAGCAAAACAATATCACCTTTCTGCGCCATGCTGAATGTTTTTCTGATAGCAGATGGTCTGTCAGGAATTATAAAAAGATCATAACCATCTTTCTTTCCTGCTTTTCTTGCACCCTCTGCAATTCCCTGAAGAAGAGTTACAGGATCTTCGCCACGTGGATCTTCGTCAGCAAGAACTACAACATCACAATAACGACCTGCAATTTCTCCCTGCAAAGGCCTTTTAGTCAAGTCACGTTCACCACCAGATCCGAACAGTGCAAAAATTTTTCCTTCACATCTTTTTCTGATAGGAGGGAAAATTGTTTCAAAGCTTGATGGTGTATGAGCATAATCAATAATTACTTCAAATTCCTGTCCCATATCCAGAGTTGTCATACGGCCTGTAATAGGTTTAAGCTCAGGAACAAGACTTGCAAGAGTTTCAAAATCTACACCTGTTAATCCACTTACAGCAATCAAGGTTGCCATAATGTTGTATGTATTGAAGGCACCCGGCAAAGTTGCCTTTACCGGAATAATTTTATGAATGGTGCTAGCATCAGCTTTTAGAGCATCTCCTGCTCTTGTTGCATCAGCATCAATTGTAAAGGAAATTCCAAAACGAGCAGCTGCAATTTCTAAGGCTTTAAGATATGGGGTGCCTTCAGGTATTTCTGGAAGTTTAATTGCATCAGCACCAGTTTTTGCAGCGGCAACACCTGCCATTCCATTTGTTGTAAAACCATATACTTTCTGCTTTGTTGCTTTTATAAAATATTCTGCTGAACTGTCTTCAAGATTAACAATTCCAAATGATGGAATAATCTGCTTAACACCATTAATAGTTTTTACATGATCATGTTCATCAAGAGCCCTGAAGAGATTTGCTTTATCATCACGATACTGATCAAAGGTCTTATGAAATTCAAGATGTTCCAATGTTACATTCATGAAAATACCACAGTCAAATGCAACATTTCCTAAGCGGTTCAATTTTTTTGAAAGTCCGTGACTGGAACTTTCAACAACTGCATATTCACATCCATTCTGAACCATATCATACAGATGCTTCTGAACGATAGGTGCCTCAGGAGTTGTTGTATGCTGAGGATTTGCCTGTGCTTCACCACCTAAAGAATATTGTACAGTTGAAACAAAACCAGCCTTATGTCCTGCAAGTCTTAAAAGCTGCCAGACAAAGGAAACTGTACTGGACTTACCTTCTGTTCCTGTAACACCTATTACACGAAGTTTTTTCGAAGGTGAATCATAAAATGCGTCTGCAACAGGTGCCATTGTTGTCTGAGCATTTTCTACCTTTAAGAAAACAGGAAGTGTGGAATATTTATCACCAAGTTCATCAATTCCCCGACGAACAATTAATTTAGCAATCTTAAGTCTGTCTTCATGTGTAATTTCACCCTGATAAATAATTACATTTGCGCCTTTTTCAATTGCATCTGCAATATATTTATTTCCATCAGTATGAAGCCCCGGGAGAGCAAAAAACAACGCTCCCGGAGTAACTTTTCGGGAGTCGAAAACTACATCTGTAACAGGTGTCATTCCGATGACATCTAAATCTAAAGGTGACTTTCCGTCGGCTGCAACAGCCTCAAATTTAAATACGGAAAGTAAAGAAGACAATTTCTTTTCCATAATATTGCTATAATAATGCATATCATTAAGATTTACAATGACAGTAACAGGAATATAAATTACTCTTCTACTTAGAAGGTTTGCTGTAACTAAAAACTTGTCAAAATACTTTTTATATTATAGAAATTAGAAATAATATTTCAGGAGTGTATAAATTATGTTAAAACTCAAATCATCTATATTTGCAGCAGCTGCTGCTACCCTTTTACTTGCATCATGCGGACAATCAAAAAGTGGAAGTTCTTCTGTTAGCTATGGATATGAAATTGAAGATGCAATGCATGAAGCAGAAATGCCTATGATGAAATCAAGAAATGCTTCAATAAATGGAACATCGCTTAACTCTGAGGCTGTCGCACAGCGTAAATTAATTCTCAACGGTAACGCAGGAATTGAAGTTCCTTCAATTTCAGGACTGGATATTAAAATTGATGAATGGGCAAAAAACTTTGGCGGATATGTTGCAAACTCAGACTGGAGTGAAAGAAACTTTTACGCAACTGTAAAAATTCCTTCAAGCAGATTTTATGATGCAATGAACTCAACAAGCGACTTCGGCAAAATCAAAAATCACAACATCAACACAAACGATGTAACTGATGAATATTTCGACCTTGAGTCACGCATTGAAACTAAAAAAATTCTTCGTGACAACCTCAAAGGTTATCTGAAAAAAGCAGATAACATAAAAGATATGCTTGAAATTGAACGTCAGCTTAATGAAGTTGAATCAGAACTTGAATCCATTGAAGGACGTATGAAACGTCTTACAAATCAAATTGAGTTTTCTACAATTTCACTTAACTTCACACTTCCAGTAGGAAAAACAGAAAATGGTTTTGTTTTCCCGGATTATGGTGAAGGATTCAGGGAATTTGCAGAGAACTTCTTTGGATTCTTGAGAGGATTTATTCTTGCAATCTGTTATATTGTTGTATTTGGAACACCGCTTGTAGGATTGTTCTTCCTTCTTTTCTGGCTTCTTTTCGGAAAAGTCGGAATTATCAGAAAAATCTTCATGAAGTTAAAGAAATAATTCCCTATAAGGACTGTTTTTATTATAATACAGCTATGTACAAAGTAAGAATTGAAGACGATTTTGCAGCCGCACATTTTTTGCGTGATTATCATGGAAAATGCGAAAACCTCCATGGTCACAATTACAAAGTTTATGTTTACCTTAAGGGAGAACAATTAAACGAAGGTGGAATGCTTTACGACTTTACATTCTTAAAACGTGACTTAAAAACAGTCCTTTCAAAGCTGGACCACACAAACCTTAACGACCTTGTAGAGGATGGCAACGAAGTATTTGCTCAAAACCCAAGCGCTGAACGAATCGCAAAATATATCTTCGACAGTCTCTGTTCCCTATCAGAGGATTTAAAGAAACTACTTTATCGTGTAGATGTTTTTGAAACCGATAGAAACAGAGCCAGCTTCGAAATATAAAAACATTATATCTCTCAAACATTTGTATATTTCAGAACTGGACTAATCTTCTTTATTGTTCAAAATCCATTTTTCGTATATTCTTTAATTTATGATTGGAATTGTTGATTACAATGCCGGCAACATTACAAGTGTTGAACGTGCTCTTGAAAACCTCGAAATTAAATATATCCGTTCTAAAAATCCAGCAGATTTTTCTGAATGCGACAAGCTGATTTTTCCTGGCGTGGGAGATGCAGCTTATGCTATGAAGCAACTTGAAGAAACTGGACTTGGTAAATTTCTTCAGGAATGGGCAAAAGAGAACAAGCCTCTTTTAGGAATCTGTCTGGGATCCCAGATTATTTTTGATTATTCCGAAGAGGGAGACACAAAATGTCTCGGTCTCATTCCTGGTAATATTGTTCATATGGAAAAACTTATGGCAAATGTTCCCGATTCGAAAAATTACAAAATTCCTCACATGGGTTACAACAATGTTACAATGGTAAATGGAGGATGCAAGCTTTTTAATACTCTTGATAATGATACTGATTTTTACTTTGTTCATTCCTATGTAATTCAACCGCATGATTCGAATGTAATCAGAGGTATTGCTGATTATGGCATAAAAGTTCCTGCCTGCATTCAAAAAGGAAATATTTTTGCCTTCCAGTTCCATCCTGAAAAATCAGGTAAGCACGGGCTTGAGCTTTTAAGAAATTTCTGTGAAGCAACCATCAACGAAAAAGGAGAGCTTTCATGTTAAAGAAAAGAATCATTGTATGCCTTGACGTTAAAGATGGTCGCACAACTAAAGGTGTAAAATTTCAGAATAATATCGATATCGGCGATCCTGTAGAAATGGCAGCAGAATACTACAGACAAGGTGTTGATGAACTTGTATTCTACGATATCATGGCAAGTGCAAGAGGTCGTGGTCCTATTCTTGATTTAATTTCAAAGGTTGCAAGCAAAGTATTCATTCCCTTCTGCGTTGGTGGTGGAATCGGAACAATCGAAGACATTCGTTCTACTATTCTTGCAGGTGCTGAAAAAATCAGTTTGAACTCTCAGGCTGTAAAAAATCCAGGTCTCATAACTGAAGGTGCACGAGTATTTGGAAATCAGTGCATTGTTTTAGGAATGGATGCAGCAAAGGATGACAGTATGCCTTCTGGTTATCGTGTTTTCATTAACGGTGGACGGGTGGCAACTGAACTGGATGCTCTTTCCTGGGCAAAAAAAGCTGTAGATCTTGGTGCTGGTGAAATCGTACTTAATTCCATTGATGCAGATGGAACAAAAGCCGGCTATGAATTAACACTTACAAAAATGATTGCAGATAATGTAAAAGTTCCTGTTATTGCTTCTGGTGGCGGCGGAACTGTCGATCATATGGCAGATGTTCTTACTAAGGCAAATGCTGATGCCGCTCTGATTGCAACAATGGTTCACTCAGGCCGATACACTGTTAATTCAATTAAAGAAGAATTAACAGAAAAAGGGATTCCAGTTAGACACTAAATAGAATATTGAAAACTAAATATTTTTTATAACACCTTAAATAATTGAAAACAAATAAAATTCAACTATTTAAAGTGTTTTTTTTACAGTTCATCCCATTCAACATCTACTGATCTTATATCTGCATCCGGAATACGTTTGTACATATAACAGTCTGCGCGGTGAATTGTAATTCCTCTTGCCCTTGAAATATAACCAACTATTTCATCAGGATATTTAGGACAACAACATCTTGCCAGAGTCATAACAAAGTTTGTTGTATTACCAATTCGAATTTTTCCAGAATGAACAGAAGTCTGTTCTTTTTTTCCTTTCCCCCTCTTATGAGAACGGTTTTCTTTCTGAGGCTCATCTTCTTCTCTCTTTTGAGGTTGAACTTTGGGTTCCTGCAAATTTGCCTGAAGCCAGGCATGAATCTTCGATTTTGCTTTGTAAGTTACAACATAAGACAATTGGTTTTCAGTGGGATGATTCTGAGGCGAAGTAATGATTTCAATAATCTGTGTGTTCTTTAATGGTGTAGATAGCGGGATAATTCTGCCATCAGCTTTTGCAGAAGCAATTGTTTCTCCAATATGAGAATGAATTGCATAAGCAAAATCAACGGCTGTTGCCCCTTGAGGTAATTGAATTACATCACCATTAGGTGTAAATACAACAATTTTATCTTTAAGAAGATTATTTTTGAATTCAGAATACAAAGCTTCATCACTTATACTGTCTTCACAAAGTTTTTGAAGCTGATTCACAATTGGAAGATCTTTTACATCAACATTGTCTTTATTACTTCCTTTTTTATAAAGCCAGTGACTGGCAATACCATGTTCAGCAATGTTATGCATCTCATTGGTACGAATCTGAATTTCTAATGGTTTACCTTCGGCCATTACGGTTGTATGAAGAGACTGGTAACCATTTGCTTTTGGCATTGCAATATAATCCTTAAACCTTCCTTCAAGTGGTTTCCACAAATTATGAACAATTCCAAGAACTGTATAGCATTCAGTATTTGAATTGCATAAAATACGCATTGCAAGTAAATCATACAATTCACCGGCTTCTTTATTGCGCTTTCTCATCTTTTGATAAATAGAATAAAAATGCTTTGCACGACTTGAAATACTAACATCAATTCCAGCCTTGCTGACAGCTTTGTATAATGCCTGTTTTGTTTTTTCCAGATATTCAGCACGCTCTTCTTTTTTCTGAGATACAATTGATTTAATCTGCTGAAAAGCATCCGGGTGAAGATATTTTAATGTAAGATCTTCCAGTTCATTTTTTCCCTGCTTGATACCAAGACGATCAGCCAAAGGAGCCCAAATTTCCAGAATTTCCTGGGAAACCACTTTTTGAGTATGCTCATCTTTGTATCTGATATAGCGCATATAATCAATTCGATCTGCTAACTTGATAATAATAACACGCATATCTACAGCAAGTGCAAAATACATATTTCTAACTGCATCAGCATGATTTAGAGTACTTTCACTGAAATGAACATTAGAAACTTTTTCAATATTTTTAATAAGATTGAAAATTTCAAAACCAAAAATCTGTTCAATTTCTGATTCATCAATACTATCAATCGAAAGAATATCATGAAGCAGTGCAATTACAACCGAATCTGAGTCAAGTTCAAATTCTGCAATAATGACGGCAACCCTATAAGGATGAAGATAAAATTTCGTCCCATCATCTTTTGTGAGATTATCAGTTTTTTTAATCAGATAATTCCAGGCTTTTTCGATTTTTGCTTTCTGATCATCATTGTAAAAATCAAAACGCTTAAAGAAATCATCGATCAAAAACTGAGGATTTTCTGGCAATGCTTTTTCTTCCATAATATAATTAAAAGATAATAAAAAATTATTAAAATGAATAGTAATTTTTGGAACTATAAATCACAGTTTATAACCATCTGTAACCGGCATAAATTTTAAAATCTGTTCCATCATAATTTCCGGCAAGCGTAATCAAATCTATCCATCTAGAGCTCACTCTTGCACCTAAAATAATACCTGCCGGCAGATAAAAATCTGCACTACAAGAAAATGACGCACTACCAAAAAGCCGGTAATAAAAATATTCAGAGCTTTCAGCACAATGACTTATTTTCAACCAATTAACAGGTATAAAATTTATATCTAATGAAAAATAATGTGAATTATTGTAGTACCATTGTGTTCCATATTGTCTTAAAGGAATTATTTCAGAACAGCAAAGATAATAGGCAACCTGTGTTTCTATCTCCAGCCACTTTAAAGGTGTAATTACAAAATCAAAGCCACCGAATACATCAACCTGGTTATATAAATCCCCTTCATTTCGAAAATGAACTCTTCCTGATAAACCAATTTTCCATTTTCTAAACTGAAATGGATAAATAGAAAACCCGGAATTTAGATCAATTTCTTTATTAGCAAATCGTACACCTGCATCAAAATCAATTGAATTACTTTCATAAAAATATTGATTATAAAAAGCACACTGATTTATTACTGTGGTATTTGAAGTGCTAATATCTAAACCTGCAGTAACAGTCTGACAGTCAGGATTAAAGCCAGTAAGAAAAGCAGAAAAGAAGGCAATTACAGCAATATTCATTTTTGTATTACCTCATAAGTTACTTTTTTTTCTGTCTGATTGACATGAACAAGAAGCCATTTTCCGCTTTTTGAAATACTGCTGAAATTAGTATCTTCAAAAGCGCCAAAGTCTGTAAATCTTGTCATATGTGTATGACCAGAGAAAAAGTTTTTAACACGACTAACTGACATCAATGCCAATAAACGGTTTCGCTCTGTCAGATTCTGCATTCTGAAATAAAAATCTCCTTCTGTCGTTAAGGGAAAATGTGAAAACAAAAGTTTATTTTTATTATCCTTTGAAAATTCATCACATAAAGAATTGTACTGATTTAAACCAAGAGACCCACTTGCAGAATCAATGAAATAAAATGAAAATTCCTCAGTAGAAAATTTATAAAAAGATGTATATGGAAAAACCTTTTCTTTATAGCACTTCCATCCGGAATTATATAAATCGTGATTTCCAGCAACAGAATAAGTTTTTATACCAGCGTGAACCTTTATCTGATTAGTAAAAGCAACATATTGATCATATTCCTCAGGCTTTCCGCTATCTGTATTATCTCCAAGACTTACACAGAAAGAAGGCTTTTTATCAGGATTTGATTGAACACTATCAAGCCAGTTCAAGAAATCTGTTTCCCGTCTTTAAAATGATGGATGACCAAAATGAATATCTGTAAAAATAACAAAATTAAAATTACCAGTTGATGGTATTTCATCAACTTCTTCACCCGTAAGATGCTTTATACTGGAACAGCGAGAATTCAGATTTTCATCATGGCCAAAAATTTCATTAAGTCCAAAAGAACAACTTGAACAAATAAGGCAAGTAAATATTAATAAAGCAAATACGGATTTTTTCAAATTATCGTCCTGTATCTCTTACCTGACCTTCAATATAACCAGTATCTTTTACACGCAGCAAAGTTCCTTTCTGTAAATCATATTCTGTATAAAGTACACATTTATGTCCATTACATACCCAGTTACGAACACAGCCTGTTTCAGGATCAAGTAAAAGCCATTTTCCTTTTTCAGCTTTGGTAGAAACAACATCCGGAGAAACAAATTCAAGCTGACTGTTATAATCAACCATATTAAGACCTTCATATTCGTACATACTCCAGCCTTCTTTTTCTTCTGCAGGGATAATTCTCCTGTCAGGATTTAATTCATAATCTTTAAGTCGTGCTTCACGGGCTTTTGGATGCATTGCATCCAATTCTGATTGAAGTTCAGATCTTGTTTTCTCTGCACACTCAAGCACATTTTTTCTTTCCTCTGCAGAAAGTTTTTTTCCGATTGTGGCACTTAAATCATATGCACTATCAGAAGCTCCCTGAGTAGTTTTATCAGCATCAGCACGGGAATAATAAAAACCAGTTGTAGATTCACGATGACTTACATTTTCCAGTTCATCAATAAAAGGTTTTGCTTCTTCTTCTGAAATTTTTCCATCAAGAGCATCAAGAGCTTTTCGATATGCACGGGTTACCAGTGCAACATAGTAAGTGCTTTTCATGCGACCTTCGATTTTAAGAGAATCAAGACCGGCATCTCTCATATCTTTCAAATGCTCAATCATTCTTATATCTTTACTTGAAAGAATAGCTGTAAAATCATCACCTTCGAATATTGGGAAATATTCACCACGTCTGCTGTGCTCTTCAATTGAAAGTGCACCACTTTCTGCCAGCTGTTTAGGATCCATTTTAATATCAAAATCCCAGCGACATGTATGAGAACAAAATCCACTTTGTGCACTTCGTCCTGTTAAAAGAGAAGACATCAGGCAACGACCGCTGTATGCAATACACATTGCACCATGAACAAAAGCTTCAAGTTCCATATCTGGAACTGCATCTTTAATTTCACGAATTTCCTTTAAACTAGCTTCTCTTCCTAATACAACACGATTAAAACCAAGTGATTTATACATCTTAACAGCTTCCCGGTTTATACAGCTGGCCTGTGTACTTAAATGAAGCTCTGCATCAGGAAAATATTTTTGAATAATTGGAACTACGCCTAAATCCTGAACAATAAATGCATCAATAGGATACTGCTTAAAATAATCTATATCACGAAGAAAATTATCAATATCACTATTATGAAAACAGATATTCAATGCACAATGAAGTTTTTTTCCTGGAAATTTATTTTTAAGCTCAATTACTTTTTTATATTCATCTTCATAAAAGTTATCAGCTTTTACTCGAAGTGAAAATTTTTTTAATCCGATGTATGCAGCATCAGCGCCATAGGCATAAGCGTAATAAAGTTTTTCTACATTACCAGCAGGTGATAAAAGTTCCATTTTAGAAATCCTTAAACAATTTTTAGGCTTCTCTATCAAGCCCGCTTTCAAGAACTGGCGCACGAGTCAAGGTTGCATCATCTATCTTTTCTTCTTCATAAGTAATAAGACGACCAATTTTTTCAACTGCAAGATGCGCCTCTTCAATATATTCATCAGCCATCTGAAACATAAACATCATTTCTGGCCAGACATCAAGGTCACAAATACAACCTGCATCATGAAGATTACGCTGAAGCTGCTTTGCATCTTCAAGAAGAATTTCCTTTTCACCCATCTGAATATAAACAGGTGGGAACCCTTTTAAAATTTCTTTTGCCGCAAGTAAAGAAGAAACAAGAGGATTTGAAAGATTTGGTTCATTAGTGTAAAGATCTGCACAACGGCGAAGACAATCTCCAGTCATTATTTCATCATGAACTTTTTTTTCTTTAATCAAAGGAGAATCAGAAGAAAGGTTCAACCATGGAGAAATAAGAATAACATGGCTGATACATTCCCTATATCGTTCGCGAAGATTGATTAAAAGAGCCATTGCAAGGGATGCACCAGAACCGTCCGCAGCGATAATTATTTCTGGCTGCTCAGATTTTTTATTTGCTCCTGCATCCAATGAAAGGGCAATCTGTTCTTCTGTAAAAACAGAACGAAATACAATCTGAAGATCTTCAATACCATTAGGATAAGGGAAAGCCGGTGCTAATCTGAATTCTGGAACTACAACTCTACAGGATGTAGCATTAGCCAATGTTGCACAAAAAGAACGATATGCACTTTTAGAACCACCAACAAAAGAACCTCCATGAATGTAAATCATGATTCTCTCGGTTGAATAGACTGGTGGCATTAAAACATCACAGCGAACATTTCCGTAGTTATGTTCATTACACTCAACATCATTAGGTAAAACAGGAGAATAAAAAGCTTTATCAAGATTTTTTCTAAAAACATCAAGATCCTGCTTTGTGGAATAAATAAGAGACTTTAATTTTTTTATTGCTGCTTTTCTGTCATGTGCACTATTCATAATTAAATCAGTATAGCAAAAATGTCCATTTTGTGCTATATTTCGCCTATGCCAATTAAAATTGATTCGGATTTGCCTGCGTGTAAAGTCCTTGAAAGTGAAAACATATTCGTAATGACAGGTTCCCGTGCCGTTTCTCAGGATATTCGTCCTTTGAAAATTGCCATTGTTAACCTTATGCCTACTAAAGTTACAACTGAAACTCAGCTTCTGCGTCTTTTGGGTAATACTCCTCTTCAGATTGAAATTTCACTTGTACAAATGGAAAATCATGTCTCAAAAAATGTTGGCACTGATCATCTCGAAAAGTTCTATATTAATTCAAGTGATGTATTTAAACAGAAGTTTGACGGAATGATTATTACAGGTGCACCTGTAGAGCAGCTTCCTTTTGAAGATGTTGACTATTGGAACGATCTTTGCAAAATCATGGATTACGCAAAGACAAATGTTTTCTCCACACTTTATATCTGCTGGGGAGCACAGGCAGGACTTTACCATCATTATGGCGTTCCAAAATATGGACTTGATCAGAAACTGTTCGGCATTTACAAAAACAAACGTTCTACAGGACCAGATCCACTTCTCCGTGGTTTTGATGATTTATTCCCTATTCCACAATCTCGTCACACAACAATTAAAAAGGAAGATATCATTAAACACGATGACCTTGTTATTCTGGCAGAAAATAAAGACATCGGTCCTACTATTATAAAAACAAAAGACAATCGTGCAATCTTTATGACAGGTCATCTTGAGTACGATTCAGAAACTCTAAAAACTGAATATTTCAGAGATGTAGATAAAGGTCTTGAAATAAACATTCCTGTTAACTACTTTCCCTTTGATGATCCTTCAAAAGAACCATATTCAAGCTGGAGAAGTACTGCTCATCTTTTCTACTCAAACTGGCTCAACTATTATGTATATCAGGAAACACCATTTAACTTTGTAAAATAGGAATTTAAAATATGACAATCAAAGCATCCAAAGCAGCAAATTTCGGAAATGGAAAAACAATCCGTGTACCAGGTTCAAAGAGCCATACTATCAGAGCTCTTATTCTTGCAACCATGAGTGAAGGAAATACAAAAATTACAAATCCACTCAAAAGCGCAGATGCTCTTTCTACAGCAAAGGCTGTTCAGAAAATCGGAGCTAAGGTAACATTCCATGATGAGGAAAACTACTGGCTCGTTGAAGGATGCGGAAATAACATTCACCTTCCAGAAGATGAAATCGATGTAGGAAATTCTGGTTCCCTCATGTATTTCATTTCTCCTGTTCTTGCAACTTTACCTGGACGATGTGTAATAAACGGTGATGAATCAATTCAGAAACGTCCCGTAGTTCACTTAACAGATGCACTTACAAAAATGGGCGCAAACGCTTTTTCTCAGAAGGAAGGTTCTGTATGTCCCCCATTTGAATTTACAGGTCCTATCAATAATAACAAAGTCCTGGTAACAGAAGGAAAACTTTCACAGTACATTTCTGGAATCATGATGGCTTCGACACGCCTTACAGGAACAACAAAGCTTGAACTTACAGATCCACAGGAAACTCCATACCTTTCAATGACAAAATACTGGCTTGATAAATATGGCGTTGAAAGCACAATTTCTGATGACTACAAAAACATTTCTGTAACAGGGCCAGTAACACTTAAAGCACACGATGTAATTATTCCATCAGATTGGGAAGCAGTTGCATTCCCACTCATTGCAGCTTTAATCGCAAACGAAAACATTGTAATTTCTGACATTGACGATTCAGGAACACAGGGTGATGAAAAAATCGTTGAACTTTTACAGGATTACGGTGCTGACATTATCTGGGACAAAAAAGCTAAGACACTTGAAGTAAATTCACAGCTTAAAAACAAATCTAAAAATGAAAAACATTTCCTCAACAGAATCTTAAGCGTAAAAGGAACTGAAAAAACAATTAATATGTCAGCATACCCTGATGCAATCTGCGCACTCTGTGTTATTGCTTGTTTTGCTGATGGAAAAACGGTATTTACAGACATTGACATCTGTCGCAAAAAAGAAACTGACAGAATCGTCGTAATGACGGAACTTCTTAAAAGCCTTGGTGCGGACATTGAAGACAAAGGTGACACACTTGTAATCAATGGACACTCACCTTTCGTAAAAACACCAAACGGAATTGAAAATAATCCAGAGTTTAAGATGCACGGCGGAACAGTTGATTCTTACCTTGATCACCGTGTAGCAATGAGTCTTGCATGTTACGGCTTATTCTTACCTGAAACAGATGCTGTTTATGTAAAAGATGCAGAATGCTGTAATGTTTCTTTCCCGGGATTTTTTGACACTATGAACTCAAGTCTCGGTACTGAATTCATCAGTGCTGATAAGTAGCTTCCAGCAGATTTAGTTCACCAACAAAGGCATATACGTTCTCAATGGAATGAGTGTAGACTTTACGTTTACTTTCGTTATAGAAATTTATATCAACATTGTAATAGCCTTCTGGTACGGTAATTCCTGCAACACTTGCATATCCAGGGAAATATCTAGAAATGCGTACATCAGCTCGTTCTGTAATCTCCGTAGAGATTTGGGAAAAAAAATTAAGCACTGTAAATAAGTCACTTAGCTGCCTATCATCTGTGACCCGCGAAGCAATTTCATAAGCACCTGAAGTTGCGGCTTTACCTACAGAGCGGATAACAGCTCTTGCATAAATCGAAGCAAAATGCTGCTTATAAGTATCAGAGGCAATATTATCAATACTTTCAATCGCATGAAGATTAACCTTATAAACGTTTCCTGTTTCGGCATTTGTCAGCACAGCTTGAATTGCACGAATATTTGTGGGTCTGTGCTCCATTATCGGAATAGCAAATTTATAATATGCATTTGCAAACGGAATACGAATTACCTCTTCTACTTTTACCGGACTTTTTCCTGTAAAACATACAAAATTAACTCTGGCATTATCTTCAGGTAATATAAGTTCTTCTTCAAGATTTTGAGGCTTCGAAAAATTATATAACGTTGGCTGAAATTTAAAAGCATCGTAAATTTTTTCCAGATCAATTCTAGCTGCATCAGAATCACCTGCAGTTCTGTATAAAAGCATACTTAAATATCTTGCCAATGCACTATTATGGAACTTAACCTCGGAATCAACACAATCCAACTCTGTTTTGGCAAAATCAGAACTTACACTAGCTTTCAGACTATCAATTACAGCCTGATATTCTTTTCCTACAAGTTTCATTTTATTATCAAAGCGCCTGATTTCAACCATTGCATCTTCTATTTTATAAAGATGAATATAATTCAGACACATGAAAATATTTGTATAAATATCCTCGTATGTTTCACCTGGATAGTCTATAACAGTATCATTAATTAATATGGAGCCAACAGCTTGAGAAATACTTTTTGTAAAATTTTTCTGTATTTCAACTTCTGCCTTGGAAAAATTATCAGTTGATTTTTCATAGTCACCGGCAAAGTGCTGAAGAATCCCCATATCAAGATAGGAAAGTACTTTATCATGAGGTCCATAATAATAGTCATGCATTTCATAAAGCTTATAACTGGCTTCATCATAGTGACTATTACTAATCTGATTTTCAATTGGTGAATAATCAAGATCAGCAGTTGAGAGGCAGGAATTAAAACTTACTGAAAGAAAGAGAATAGTTGCAGTAGTGTTTATGAATTTTAATATGGATTTCATATACTCATTAACACTGCAAGAGTTTCTGCGTCCTTTATAATGTTATCTATTATACAATATTCATTAGGCATGTGAGCACATTCATCCAAAGTTCCCCACACAACACAGTTGTAACCATGATTTCGAAGTTCTGCACCAACAGTACCACCACCGATCCCAATAATTTTTGATTCAATACCATGAGTATCTTTAAGTGCCTGACTTAAAAGCTGAACAACCTTTGCGTCTTTAGGAGTTGCAACAGACTGTGCTTTCTGTAAAAGCTTATATGTTATTTTTACACCAAAATTAATTTCAATTTTTTTGCAGATTTCTTCAACTTTTACAAGAACTTCATCACAACTATAACAAGGAAGTATTCGGCAATCCATATACATAACATCACTGCCAGGAATAATATTCACACCATCAACATTTGCTTTACGCATTGTAGGTTCGAAAGTTGAATAATCAGGTGTAAACAAAGCGTCTTTATTATTAAAAGCAGCTTTCAATTCACGATTTAATTCTACTGCAAGATGACTTGCTGCAAGGCATGCATTCTTACCTTCATCAGGGCGAGATCCATGACATTGTTTACCAGAAGTTGTAAATTCAATCCAAAGTATATTTTTTTCTGCAACTTCAATTGTTTCGCCCTTTGAGTCTCCACCATCAGGAATAATTATCAAATCTTCTTTTTTAATTATATCAGTATTTTCAAGAAGCCAGATAATTCCATAATGACTTCCAACTTCTTCATCAGCTGCGAACAATAATTTTACAGTATGTTTTGGTTTAATTCCAAGATTTGTATAAGCCCAGGTGGCAGCAAAAGCACTTACCAATCCCTGCTGATTATCTTCAACGCCACGACCATAAAGCTTTCCATCTTTTTCTAACACTGTCCAAGGATCTGTATTCCACAGAGAAAGATCTCCTGCAGGAACAACATCCAGATGAGCCATTACCCACACTGAATAATCATCGCTTTCACCGTCAATAGTTGCAACAAGATTAGGACGGATGCCACCCTTAGCTCTTGCATCAGGAGCATCATATCGTTCAAGCTTTGTAATTCCATGAGAAATCAAGAAAGCCTGTAAAGCTTCACACTTATCCAGCTCACCTTCTCCTCCATTTTCAGGAGCCATTGCTTTGTGACTTGTAAGAATTTTTTCAAGTTCAATATATTCGTTTCTATTTTCTTTGATAAAGGATCTTAATTTCTCTAAAGACATTATTTATGTTCCTTATTGTATCTCTGATATGCTTTATAAGTTGAATCAATCAATGTATCAATATCTGAGTATTCTGCTTTCCAGTTAAGTTTTTCAGCAGCCTTCTTAGAAGTTGCATACAAACATGCTGGATCTCCAGGACGACGTTCAACATAGTCAGCAGGGATTGGCTGTCCTGTAATCCTTCTTGCTGCTTCAACCATTTCAGTTACTGAAGTTCCTTTTTCACTTCCAAGATTTACTGTAAGACTTTCATTATTTTTTACAATGTAATCCAATGCCTTTACATGAGCCCTTGCAAGATCTGTTACATGAACATAATCACGAATACAAGTTCCATCCGGTGTATCATAGTCCTTTCCAAAAATCTTCATTTTATCACGCATACCGCAAGCGACTTCCATGATAATAGGAAGAAGATTCGCAGGATTCTGTTCCAATCCATAAAGAACTCCATCTGGATCATATCCTGCAGCATTAAAGTAACGGAGTGCTGCAAATTTGAGACCCTTGATTTTGTCATACCACTTCATAAATTCTTCAATTGAAAGTTTTGTATAACCATAATAATTTTCAGGATCTTTTGGATGATCTTCATCAATTGGAAGATATTTTGGTTCACCAAAAACTGCTGCACTAGACGAGAAAACCATATATTTACAGTTATGTTCAACAGCAGAGTTCAAAATATTTAATGTTCCAGTAATGTTATTAACAGAATATTTTTCGGGATTAATCATTGATTCCCCAGCAGCTTTAAATGCTGCAAGATGAATGAATGCATCAAATCCACGTGCAAAAGCTTTATCAAGAGAATCCTTAAAAAGGATATCACCAGCAATAAAATCATTTTCCTTAAAAAGATTTTGTAAAAGTCCACTTGAAAGATTATCAAAAACTGTAATTTCATGTCCTTGAGCCATCAATTCTTTTACAACATGACTTCCAATATATCCTGCACCACCAATAACTAAAACTTTCATAAGTACTCCTGAAAGAATATATTTTAAACTATTGAATTCTTACACTTTTCTTGATTTTTATCAAGTCATGTCATATTTACATTGAACACAAAAAAAGGCTGCCAGATTTATCCAGCAGCCTTCGAAATTCCTCTTATTAAAAATTAGAAGAACATAATTACAAGCTTAGAAGCAAGTACGATTGATACTAATGCAAAAGGATATGTTGCAGCATAAGCAGCAGATACTTCATCAGTTCCTGCAGTTGCAATCAAAGTTCCAAGAGCTGGAGTTGAAGTCATACCACCTGTGATAGAACCAAGGTTGTTCAAAATACTGAGCTTAAATACATAGCGTGCAATTATATAACCAACGATCATTGGAACTGTTGTCATTACTGCTCCGTAGATAAAGTATGTCCAACGGAATTTTTCAATAAAGTTAACACCACCTGGAACACCAGCACCAATAAGGAAGAGAACAAGACCAAGCTCGCGCATAAAGTTCAATGTTTCTTTTTTGATTCTACAATCAAGACCACCAATATGTGCAAAATGACCAACAATCAAACCACCAATCAAACATCCACCAGAGTTTCCAAGTGAGAAGTATGACATGATTGTCTGACCATTTTTTTCAATTGTTCCTACAGGAATCTTAATTGCACCAATGAGACATCCAACAGCAACAGCTACAAAGAATGCAAAGAATCCAAATGGGTCAACCTGAATAAACTTTCCTTTTAATTCAGGAATCTTAACCTGATTTGCAGCCTGGAAGTTTGCAACTTCTTTAGGCATATCAACTTTAAGAATCTTTGGAAGAATCTGAACGAAAAGAACAACACCAAGAACACCAAATGTGTAAGCAATACCATAACCTGCTGTTACATCAGCTTCAATAGCCTGAGCACATTCCTTACCAGCACTGAATCCAGGAGTAGATGTAAGACCACCAGTCAAAAGACCAACAGCCATTGAAGAACTCATGTTTTTATCAAGAACAGTAAAGAGAATCGCAGTTCCTGCACCTACGGCAATTACTACAATACCAATTACAATATATGCAAGTGTAGATTTATTGAAAGAACGGAAGAACTTAGGACCAGCAATCAAACCTACAGCTGTTACGAATAACGCAGTACCGATATTAGAAACGATTCCAAAGTTTGCCTTGATTTTATCACTAAAAAGGACGATTTCTTTTGTTCCGATTTTAAAACTTGGAACAAAGTGACACAATACACCAAAAAGCAATGCAACAAGCAAAACACCTGCTGTTCCTAATTCGATGCCCTTAACTTTTACAGCACCAACAAGATAACCAATTGCACCAATTGCAAATACGATGAAAATAAATGACAGAGCAGATGAAACAACTCCGGCTAAATAACCAGTCATTTTTTTACAACCTCTTTATTAAACTAAGATAACTTATTTTACAGTTTTTTTATTTATTAAACTATATGTTTTAATAAATAATTTTATTTTTAAAAGGAATATTCCCCTTCTGCAGTTGAAAAAAAAGACTGCTCTTTTACAAGCAGTCTTTATGTAATTCAGTTAAGAATTATTTCTTTGCTGTTTTTTTAGCTGGTGCTTTTTTTGCAGAAGCTTTTGCAGCTGGCTTTTTTGCTGCAGTTTTTTCAGCAGCCTTTTTTGCAGGAGCTTTCTTAGCAGGAGCTGCTTTTACAGCAGGTTTCTTTACAGGACATGTAGAAGCACCTGGAATTGCTTTTTCGAATTCTGTGTTTCCATGTGTGTAAGAAGGAAGAATTTTTGGAGAAACAGCATCACCCTTAATTTTTGCAGCAGCTCTTGCTTTTTCGAATTCTGTTACATGTTTAAGAGTCATCTTAGATGTTTCTGTCATTTTGATCTTCTTGAACATCTTTCCTGCTTCAATACCAGCTTCACGACCAAATACAACTACATCCAAAAGTGAGTTACCCATAAGGCGGTTTGTTCCGTGAACACCACCAGATGCTTCTCCAGCAACTAAAAGGTTTGGAATATTTGTATGACATGTAGAGTTGATTTCAACACCACCATTCTGGTAATGGAGTGTAGGATATACAAGGATAGGTTCCTTTCTGATATCGATTCCATATTTGATGAACATGTTGTACATAGCAGGAATTGATTTAAGGATTGTTCCTTCTCCGTGGATCATTTCGATCATCGGAGTATCAAGCCATACTGCTGGCTGTACATCATTTTCAACACCGCGGCCTTCACGAACTTCACGGATGATACCAGAAGCGTTAACGTCACGAGTTTCAAGTGGGTGAATGTAAACTTCACCGTCTTTATTAATAAGTTTAGCTCCAAGTGAGCGAACTTTTTCTGTAACGAGTTTACCAAGGATCTGTGTTGGGTAAGCAGCTCCAGTTGGATGATACTGCAAAGAATCCTGATACAAGAGTTTTGCACCAGCACGATAAGCAATAACCAAACCATCAGCTGTAGCACCATAGTGATTTGATGTAGGGAATCCCTGGTAATGCATACGTCCAGCACCACCAGTAGCGATGATTACAACTTTAGCTTTAGCAATGCGAAGTTCTCCAGTTTCAACGTTCATTAAAACTGCACCACAAGCTTCACCCTTATCGTTTTTAATCAATTCAATTGCAGCTGTAAAATCTACGATTGTAATTGAATCAGGTCTGTTCAAAGCTTCATCGCGGAGTGTACGCATGATTTCTGCACCTGAGTAGTCTTTACAAGCGTGCATACGTTTGCGGCTTGTTCCACCACCATGTGTTGTTACCATTGTACCATCAGCTTCTTTATCAAATTCTACACCAAGGTCATTGAGCCATTTGATTACTGATGGAGCTTTGTTTGTAAGTGTGTATACCAATTCTGGTTTACCATCAAAGTGTCCGCCACCATAACAGTCAAGGAAGTGCTGTGCTGGTGAATCATTTGGTTTATCAGCAGCCTGAATACCACCTTCAGCCATCATTGTGTTTGCATCACCTGGACGAAGTTTTGTGGCCAAAAGAACTTTAGCACCTGCTTCTGAAGCCATGATTGCAGCAGAACAACCTGCACCACCGGCACCGATTACCAGTACATCTGTTTCGTAGTCAACGTGGTTAAGGTCAATCTGGTCTGCTGTGTAGCGAGGTTTTGCCTGAAGCATTTCTGCAAGCTCGATAGGTGCTTTCTGTCCCTTATTAGGACCAATCTTAAGTTCTGTAAACTGTTCCTTAATGCGGTCTGGGTGGAATTTTAACAACAAGTCATCTTTCTGTTCTGCAGTAAGACGATCATGTTCGAATTTAAGGTTTGCTTCGCGTTTTTCTGCAACGATTTTTGCAGCATCGTCAAGATAGTTTCCGTACATATTCGTCTCCTATTATTTTTCGATGTCTCTAGTATTATAAAGCTCTTTAATTTTTGCTTTATCACCAGTACACATAGCGATTAATTTCTTAATATCTTTTTCACATTTTCCTTCATCAATTTCTGCAACACGATCAATGAGGTGCTGAGCCTGTGGCTGAAGGTATTTACCATTCAAACGGCGAGCAAGTTCTGCAACCTGTGGGTGTGAGATTCCTGCTGGACAACGTGATGAACAACATCCACACATTACACAGTCGAATGAAAGTTCAGCACATTTTGCATAATCACCACGCTGAGCGTAAGCGATGTACTGCATTGTCTGTAATTCCTGAGGACAAGCACGAGTACAAGCGTTACAACCAACACAAGAGTAGATTTCAGGATAAAGCTGCATCATTACTGACTGTTCAGGTTTAATTTCGTTGATGTTATAAATCTGTTTAACAAGTGGGAAGAAAGGAAGTGTTGCGATATACATATCGTTTTCAACTTTCTTAGAACAAGCCAGACAAGTCTGGAGCTGGTTAGTTCCTTTAATACGATAAATTGTAGCACAAGCTCCACAGAAACCGTTTCTACATCCACAGCCACGTTTCAGCTGGTAACCAGCATATTCCATAGCATTCATAATTGTTAATTCAGCTGGAACATCATATTTTTTTCCAAAAATATAAATTGTTGCCATTTCTTTATTTTCCATTGTAGTCTCCACGACAGCGCCACGGATGGCACGTCATAAGTTAATTCTATCATTGCACAAGTTTTTGCAATTGCAAAAACTTGTAATCAAAAATTACAGGATGTAATTTTTGATTAGTATTCTGGTGGAAGTTCACCAAGCTGGTTAAAGCTGAATACAGGACCGTCTTTACAAACAAATTTGTCACCGATATTACAGCGTCCACACTTACCGATACCACACTTCATTCTCATTTCCATTGTAGTGAAGATCTGTTCATCTTTGAATCCAAGATCTTTCAAAATCTTCAATGACATGTGGATAAGAATTGGAGGTCCACACATAATAACTGTCATTCCTGAATCAGGATTGAGTTCAGTAATGTATGGTGGAACAAATCCTACGTGTCCATCCCATCCTTCTTCTGGACGGTCGATAGTAATATCGATTGAACAGTTAGGCTGTTTCATCCATGAGTTCTGCATTTCATCAAGGCGTACAAGGTCAGCCTTTGAACGGGCACCGTAAATTACCTGAATCTTTCCATAGTTAGCACGATTATCCATCATGTAGTTAACTACAGAGTGAACTGGAGCAATACCAATACCACCGGCAATTACAAGAATATCTTTACCTTTAAGTGCACCTTCTACAGGGAATCCGTTACCAACTGGACCGCGGAGACAAATCTGCTGTCCGATTTCTGCAGAGTGCAACCATTCAGTTACAACACCACATCTTTTGATAGAGAATTCCATGTGAGTTTCAAGTGTTGGTGAAGATGTGATAGAAATCATTGATTCACCTACTCCAGGTACGATGAGCATTGCACACTGACCTGGAATGTGGTTGAACAATTTTTTTCCATCAAGACCAACTACACTGAAAGTTTTTACATCAGGAGTTTCCTGTTTGATATCAATGATTTTTCCTACATAAGGAATAAAGCTTTCGTTGTTTTCCATCTCTTTCTCCTATTCCTTAGATATCATCACTTTCGTTAATAGCTTTAATAACTTTAACGATGTTCATATTAACTGGACAGTTTTCAACACAGCGTCCACAACCTACACAGGAATACATTCCTTCATGTGCCATTGGGTAATACATAAGCTTATGCATAAAGCGCTGACGTGAGCGTTCTTTCTGAGTGTGACGTGGATTTTCTGCAGCCATTTGAGTAAAGTCATTGTACATACAAGAGTCCCAGCAGCGAATCTGACGAACGCCATTACCTGTATCAAAGTCACGAACATCGAAACACATACAAGTTGGACAAACATATGTACAAGTTCCACAACCTACACAAGGTTCTGAAACTTTATCCCAAACTTTTGAGTTGAAGATTTTAAGCATGTCTTTGCCCTGGAACTTAGAAAGATCAAGATGTGCAAATGGCTGAGCTTCAACTTTAGCTTTAATGTCTTTTTTTACTTCTTCAACAGCAGCATCTGCGCTGTCTGTCAAAACAGCTTTTGCATTTTCTACAAATGCCTTACCTTTATCTGTGTTAGCCTGGAAATAATATTTTCCATCGGTCAGCCAGCAGCTTACATCTCCACCAGCAGGTGAAGCAGCAAGGGAAGCATCAATTCCGAATGTTGAACAGAAACATGTTTTTGCTGGATCATTACATGCAAGAACAATTACAGTTCCGTGTTCACGACGGTTTTTATAGTATGAATCTACAGGATCCATGTTAAGGTAAACGTTGTCAATTGCAGTAAAGCCTTTAGCATCACATGCACGAACACCAAAGATAACAAAGTCTTCAACTTCTTTTCTTGGATCAACAACTTTTACTTCTTGACCGTTTAATTCATAAGAAACCATATGTTCTGTTTTTGGAAAGAAGAAATCTTTAGCAGAACGAGTTGTTTTCAAGCTTTCAGAAAGTTTTGTGCCTTTTTCCCATCTTGCAAAATCAGCTTTACCTGAATTGTTGTCAACAGGCAAGTACAAAGGCTGTTTTGAACCAATCAGTTCAAATAATGAATCAATTTTATCTTTTGCGATACTAAGCATTATTCATTACCTCCGTCTTTTGATCTGTCGTAAACAATAGTTGTTTCCGGGTCATCTTCTTTAAAGCAGAGCATAGCAGGTTTTGATTCCATGTCAGCTCCTGCCTGATAGTCACCGTAGATTTCATTAATATCTTTAATGTATTTACGGTTAAGAAGATAAAGTGGAATGTTCTGAGGACAAACTCTTGAACATTCGCCACAGTCTGTACAACGGCCTGCAACATGCCATGCACGGATAATGTGGAACAAGCTTTCTTCGAAGTTTGTTTCTGCAACTTTCTGTGTTGTGTAAAGAGCGTTGTTATCGAATACACATTTTTCACAAGTACAAGCAGGACAAACATTACGACAAGCGTTACAACGAATACAACGAGAGAATTCATTTCTCCAGAAGTCGTATCTTTCCTGAACAGACATTGCTTCAAGTTTGCTAACTGCTTCCATGCGGGCATTGTTTGGAGCAACATCAGCGTTTGGATCTACACCGATATATTCATCACAAGAAACTGGCTTTTTACCTGCACAATTATCGCAAACATCTCCACCATCAAGTGTATCCTGGCAAGGAACACCAATTGCATAAACGTCTTCACGAGTAATGCGGCTTTCTTTTAAAAGCTGTGTGAATGAATATGTGTCAGCTGGTTTTAAGAATACCAATACAACTTCCTGTGGAATTGGAGCATCCTGAGCGTTAGGATCACGCTGCTTTGCCATTGTATTGTTCATACGAGTTGTTGATTTTGCAATCTCGATATTTTTTGTAATACCAACCAGGTATTTTGAAAGATTTGCTTTACAATATTTATTGAAAACAAAGTCTTTATCTAATTCTTCTGCAGTTGTAAATAACGCTGGAGTAATATCATCTTCGAAAAGACCTTTTTTCCAGCCTACAACTTTCTGTACTTTGCCTTCAGAAAGTAATTCTTTTGCACGAGCGATTAATTTGTCTTGCATCTTACATCCTCCAGCTTTTTGTTTTCGCCAATGGCTTTAATCTGAGCAACGAAATCATTCATGATTCCTGCAAAGCGTACACCTTCAGCTGCAGAACACCATTCTACACGTGTACGAGCTTTATCAATTCCCAGGTAATCAAGCATAGAGAAAAGAAGAGTCATACGACGACGAGCAAAATAGTTTCCTGTTGAATAGTGACAGTCACCAGGGTGACAACCACACAAAATTACACCATCAGCACCACGCTGGAATGCACGAAGAATGAACATTGGGTTCAAGCGGCAAGAGCATGGAATACGGATGATTTTTACATTCTTTGGATATTCAAGACGGTTGTTACCAGCCAAGTCTGCACCAGCGTATGAACACCAGTTACAGCAGAAAGCAACGATTCTTGGTTCCCATTCTTTATTTTCAGCCATAATCATTTTTTCAGTTTATAATCTGTCATGTCGAACTTGATTCGACATCTTATTTTAGATTCTGAAACAAGTTCAGAATGACCTGATAATTACAATACCGAATCAACCTCCGCCAAGATTTGTTTGTTACTGAATCCCAAGAGATCCATAGCTCCAGATGGACAAGCAACTGTACAAGCACCACAACCATGACACATAGCTTTGTTAACCTGTGATACACGGCGAGTAATTGTAGTTCTGTTTGGTCCACGGAAATCTTTTTCAACATAAGAAATAGCACCGTAAGGACAAACGTTAGCACACTGTCCACAACCATTACAAGCATTTTCGTTAGGATTTGCTGTACATGGGTTATTCTTAAGTTTGTCTTTAACCAGCAAACAAATAGCCTTAGCAGCAGCACCTGAAGACTGAGCAACAGTTTCTGGAATATCCTTTGGTCCCTGACAACAACCGGCAAGGAAGATACCTGCAGTTGGTGATTCTACTGGACGAAGTTTTGCATGAGCTTCAAGGAAGAAGTCGTTATTGTCCATTGATGTTGTAAGCATAGTTGCAAGTGGACGAGCTGATTTATCAGCTTCGATAGAGGCTGCAAGTACAACCATGTCAGCTTTAATGTGAACCTGACGGTTAAGAATCAAATCTGATCCCTGAACATCCAGCGTTCCGTCTGCCAATGGAGTAACCTTACCTACCTGACCTTTAATATAGTGAACACCATACTGTTCAACTGCACGGCGATAGAACTCATCAAAGAGTTTACCTGGAGTACGAACATCAATATAGAATACTGTAATGTTAGTATCAGGATAGTGATCGCGAGTAAGGATTGCATGTTTTGCTGTATACATACAACAGATCTTTGAACAATATTCGTGACCTTTTTCTGAATCTGCTGAACAGCGGCTTCCTACACACTGAATGAATACGATTTCTTTTGGTTCTTTTCCATCTGATGGACGCAAGAGGTGACCGTTTGTAGGTCCTGAAGCGTTACAGAGGCGTTCAAATTCAAGGGAAGATACAACATCTGGGCTCTGGCTGTATGCATATTCATCGAACTTTTCAAGGCTGATTGGGTTATAACCTGTAGCTACAATGATAGCACCATATTTTTCTGTAAGAGTTGTTTCTGTCTGGTTAAAATCAATTGCACCAGCAGCACAAGCTTTTTCACAGAATCCACAAACATTGTCTTTACCATTTTTCATGCCCTTCATATGGAGACAGTAATCTTCAGAGATTGCTGCAACTTTTGGAACAGCCTGAGCAAATGGAATATCGATTGCTTTGCGTGTATTCAAGTTCAAGTTGAAAGCATTAGGAACTTTCTTATTTGGACAAGCTTCAATACAAGCACCACAACCAGTACATTTTGTTTCATCAACAAAACGAGGATGTCGTTTAATATCTACTTCGAAGTTACCAATGTAACCTTTAACATTTGCAACTTCTGAATAAGAAAGGATGCGGATGTTAGAGTTCTGGCTAACTTCTGTCATTTTTGGTGTAACGATACAAGATGCACAGTCCAATGTAGGGAAAGTCTTATCGAGCTTAGCCATCTTTCCACCAACTGTGTAATCTTTTTCTACGATATCAACTGGGAATCCAGCATCTGCGATATCAAGAGCAGCTGTAATACCAGCAATACCACCACCAATTACCAATGCACGTTTTGTCATTGGAGTTTCACCTTCAATTAAAGGTGTATCAAGAATAGTCTTTGCAACTGCAGCCTTTGCCAAAGCAATAGCTTTTTCTGTTGCATCGCCCATATCTTTCATAACCCATGAACACTGTTCACGGATGTTTGCAATTTCTACTTTGTAAGCATTTAAACCAGCACGTTCTGCACATGCACGGAATGTTTTTTCGTGCATACGAGGAGAACAAGAACAAAGAACTACACCTGTAAGGCCAAGTTCTTTAATCTTTTCTTCGATCATCTGCTGACCAGCAGAAGAACACATATAAGTATAGTTTGTAGAGAATACTACACCTGGTACTTTCTTTACTTCTTCTGCAACTTTTGCTACGTCAACTGTTCCGGCAATATTAGTACCACAGTGACATACAAAAACACCAATTCTTTCCATATTGAATTCCTATTTTTTGTACTTTCTGAAAGCAGCCATCAATGCCTGCTGTGGCATATCTGGATCTAACTGTTCTGGTACCTGAGCTGGATCTAAATGATGAGGACCTCTCTGGCCTTCAACAACCTGACGTACTGCATCAATAAGTTTTGTAGGTTCAACCTGGCGAGGACAGCGTTCGAGACATGCAAAGCAGCTCAAACATGCATAAATTGATTTTGATGCCATAAGCTTTTCAATTTCGCCATTTTCAACCATCTGTACAAACTGATGTGGGTGATATTCCATTGCATCGTAGTTAGGACATGTTCCTGAACATTTTCCACATACCATACATTTTTTTGGATTAACACCAGATCTCATTAATACGGCTTCTTTGAGTAATTCTTTATTTTCCATAATTACTTAGCCTCCTTGAGTCCAAGGGCTTCTGCTAACAATTCTGTAAAGTAAATTACATCAAGTTTAGAATCACCTTTATTTTTTATGAGATTATAGCGGCAGAGAGGACAAGAAGTAACAAGGAAGTCAGCTCCCATTTCTTCTGCATTTGCTAAAATCTTCTGTGAACGATTCTGAGGAATTGATTTATCTTCGAACATTGTGTAAGCACCACAACATTCATTTCTCTGAGCATAAATGACAGGAGTTGCACCGATAGCCTTGATAAAATCTTCAATAAGCTGAGGGTTTTCTGCATCATCAAGCTGGAGAACTTTTCCAGGTCTTAAAAGAAGACAACCATAATAAGCTCCAATCTTCTTACCTGTAAGAGGATTCTTAACAGCTTTCTTTACATTGTCCCAACCAACAACGTCACGAAGAATTTCCAAGTAATGAAGTACTTTTGTTTCACCGTGATACTCAATACCATCTTCTTTGAGATAGTTATTCACTTTGAAGCTAGTATTCTCGTCATTCTGAACAGCGTCATTAGTCTGTTTAATAACGTTGTAACATGCTGAACAGAGAGTAACTAAATCCTGACCTTTGTCGCGAGCATTAGCCAAAGCACGAACTGAAGGAAGCTTGCTAGCTACTTCGTTTGTACCAAGTGGATATTCTCCACCACAACACTGCCAGTCAGTGATTTCTTCAAGTGTGAACCCTAATGCTTCCGCAGAGATACGCGCATATTTATCAAGGTCACTAGCCTTGTTTTTGAGCGTACATCCTGGGAAATACGAATATGTCATACTTGCTCCTATGTATATAAAAAATCAAAAAACTTGCTTTTTACAATTATATTACAATCTGTATAAATTTGGAATACAAAAAAGGTCAGAAAATTATAAATATTTTCCGACCTTTTCCCAAATTTAATGAAAATTTGATGTTTTAAGACTAAGAAACTTTACACTTTGAACAAATCAATCTGTGAACCAATCTCATCAATTGATCCATTCATTTTTTTTGAAATTTCATTCAAGCCTTCACCTGTTTCATTGATCTTACGGGCACCAACAGACATTTCTTCCATGCTTAAACTGATTTCTGATGTAATATCCTGAAGTCGCTGAATCTGATTAAGAATTGCTTTATTTCCTTCTGACATTTCAACAGAAGCAGTTCTTACTTCTGTAGTACTGTCATTCATTGTCTGCAATGATTCACTAATCTGAATTGATCCAGAGTTTTGTTCATTCATTGCAGCTTTAATCTGCTGAACAAGACAATCAGTATTTTTAATATTTTCTGTTACTTCGTTGAATGTAGCTGTAGACTGAACTGATTCTGAAACTACATTGGCAATTGATTCACGAATACGGTCAAGCTGATTTCCGATAGAAGTTGACTGCGAACTTGAGTTTTCAGAAAGCTTACGGATTTCGTCAGCAACAACTGCAAATCCTTTTCCTGCTTCACCAGCATGGGCAGCCTCAATTGCTGCGTTCATAGCAAGAAGATTTGTCTGAGAAGCAATTGCAGCTATTACCTGGTTGGCTTCCTGCAAAGCTTCACTCTGATTACGGATTTCTTCAATTCTTTCATTTACACTTTCCTGAAGACGACAGCCCTCAAGTGTTTTAGAATAAAGTTCATTGAAAGAATTAGCCATAAGATCAACTGAATTATTTACAGCCGAAATATTTCCAATCATCTGCTCGACAGCAGTAGATGCCTGTTCAACTCCCCTGCTCTGATTTTCAATCATTTTTTCAAGAGATTCAATATTAGAGGCAATTTCGTTAACAGCCGCAGCGGTCTCTGTTACACTTGCACTGGAATTTGTGATCTGACTGTGAACAGATTCAATATTTGCAATAATCTGAGTAATTGAAGCACTTGTATCAACTGTACTTTCTGACAAAGATTTTCCGACATTAATAAGATCTTCTTTTGAAGACTTCAATTCTGTCATGATTGACTGAAGCTTTTCTGTAAACTGATTGAAACCATTTACAACATCGCCGATTTCATCATTTGTTTTATTATCAATTCTGTTTGTTAAGTCCGCATTTCCTTCTGCAATCTGAGAAAATGAAGTCTGAACATTCTTGAGGGGTTTAAGAATAAAGTTAATTACAACAATAAACAGAATCACAGTAACAACAATTACAATTGGAATAATGGCAAAGAACAGATGCCACATTGCTGTTAAATCACCATAGAATGCTTCATAAGGAGCAGGACAGAATACTGCCCAGTCACAACCTTCAACAGGTCTGAAGCTGGCAATTTTTCTTTTTCCAGTTATAGGATCATCATAAGTATCAATTCCTGTTTCACCTTCACAGATTCTTCTGCTAATATTCAAAAGATTATTGTTAGGATCCATTTCTACAGTATCAATGCGTTCATCGGTTACTTCATCGCCTTTTGCAATAATCTCGTTATTTATTCTGTTAATGATATTTGGATGATAACCTTTAGTTACTTCAATACTTTTTACAACTTCGTTAAGTACATTTCCTTTAATAACTGCAACTACACAACCAATCGGTTTATTCTGCATGTTATATACAGGAACTGACATAAACATGATTACTGCATTGTTTACAGTACTGAATGCTGGATCCTGAATATAATCCTTTCCTGTCTGAATAGGAATATCAATATACGGCTTTCCTTTTAACTGAAGAGGTTTTCCGTTTGGAAGATAAGTATTTCCTTCAGTGTCATAAAAGGCAATGTTTTCATATTTATCAGGGTTTGCATCAATATAGTGCTTGAACATCTGACATTTTTCACTAATAGGAACTTCTTCAGATCTCATAGAAGGTGTTGTTGCAAGTAAATGCAACAAGGCAAATTCTGCATCGTTGACATTTTTAATGTCTTTTGAAACCTGAAGTGAAACAGTATCAAGATTTTTAGTAACAGACTCTTCGAGAGCTTTTTTTGCCCTACTAAAAGTAACTATACCAAGAGTACCATTTCCAAGAATAATGATAATTGTGAATAAAATAAGAAGTTTTGCCTTTACAGTAAATCTCATAACAGCTCCAATGTATGAATACACCTACCCTTATACTTATGGTACTAACGAGTTTTTGCTTTCGCGAAAAACTCGTTTCTGTATCTGCGTTATTTTTTAGGACAAGCCATTGCTTCCGGCTTGAATACCCTGTCAAATTCTTGAGCTGTAAGGAAGCCCAGTCCTACACATGCTTCTTTGAGGCTGATGTTTTCATCGAAAGCCTTGTGTGCTGTTTTTGCAGCGTTTTCATATCCGATGTATGGATTCAAAGCTGTAACCAGCATCAAAGAGTTGTAGAGGTTGTGGTGCATCTTTTCTTTGTTTGCCTTAATTCCTACTGCACAGTTTTTGTTGAAAGAAAGGATACTTTCTGCAAGAAGACGTCCAGACTGGATAAAGTTATATGCGATTACTGGCATAAATACGTTAAGTTCAAAGTTACCCTGGCTGGCAGCAAAACCGATGGCAGCATCGTTACCCATTACCTGAACTGCTACCATTGTAGCCTGTTCACACTGAGTTGGGTTTACTTTTCCAGGCATAATAGAACTACCTGGTTCATTTTCTGGGATAAAGATTTCTCCAAGACCATCACGAGGACCAGATGCAAGCCATCTTACATCGTTTGCAATCTTCATCATATCTGCTGCAAGAGCCTTGAGAGCTCCATGTGCGTATACAAGTTCGTCTTTTGATGTAAGTGCGTGATATTTGTTAGGTGCTGTAACAAATTTCTTTCCTGTAAGTTCAGAAACTTTTTCAGCAACAAGCTTGTCAAATCCTTTAGGTGCATTAAGTCCAGTTCCTACAGCTGTTCCACCAAGAGCAAGCTGTTTAAGGTATGGAAGTGAAGATTTGATCATTTCTGCATCGCGTTCAAGAGAAGTTCTCCATCCAGAAATTTCCTGATCAAAAGCGATAGGAACAGCATCCTGAAGGTGTGTACGTCCTGATTTTACGATTCCCTTGTTTTCTTTTTCAAGCTTCTTGAATGTTGTAACAAGTGTTTCGATTGCAGGAAGAACCTTGTCTTCGAGAACCAATACTGCAGAAATATGGAGTGCAGTTGGGAATGTATCATTTGAAGACTGTGACATATTGATGTCATCGTTTGGATGACAAAGCTTTTTCTTTGCAATTTCGTTAGCACGGTTTGCGATAACTTCGTTTGCATTCATGTTTGACTGTGTACCAGAACCTGTCTGCCATACAACCAATGGAAAGTGGTCGTTCAATTTTCCAGAACTTACTTCTTCACAAGCCTTACTGATTGCCTTAAGCTTTGCATCAGTCATTTTTTCTGGTTTAAGTGCATTGTTAGCAAGAGCAGCAGCCTTTTTCAAAATACCGAAAGCATAAGTGATTTCGCGAGGCATTGTTTCAATTCCAACACCGATTTCGAAGTTCTCGTGGCTGCGTTGTGTCTGAGCTCCCCAGTATTTGTCAGCTGGAACTCTTACTTCACCCATTGAGTCATGTTCAATTTTGTATTCCATGTTTATATTCCTTATTTATAGTAAAAATTAATGCGGTTTTATAAAAAAAATCCACAAAGCAGCTACTCTGTGGATTTTCAGACTATTTCAGATTAAAAATTAATCTGTTTGATTACATCTTTAAGACATTCAGCACTGTGCTGCAATGAGGCAACTTCAGAATCTGTAAGAGGTGTTGCAATGTGTCCTTTTATACCGTTACAGCCAACAACTGTAGGAATTGAAAGACATACATCGCTGATTCCATATTCACCATTAAGCATAGATGAAATTGTAAGAACTGAATCTGTGCTGTAATTAAGAGCTTCAACCAAAGTAGCAGTTGTAACACCAATACCATAGTTTGTACATTTTTTTGCAGCAATGATAATTCCACCTGACTTGCGGATATAATCTTCTACGTCATTTTTGTCAAATGAAGGAAGTACATCTTTTCCTGTGTAAGATGAAGCAAAGTTGTCAACTGGAATAGATCCGATATTAGCCAAAGACCAAGGCACGAATGAAGAATCTCCGTGTTCGCCGAATACGTATCCGTGTACATTTTCCTGACAAACTCTGTATGTTTCAGCGATGCGGGCACGGAAACGAGCTGTATCAAGCAATGTACCTGTACCAAAAATACGGCTTGCAGGAATTCCTGAAGTTTTGATGAACTGATATGTAAGAATATCTACAGGGTTAGCTACAATTACATAAAGTGCATTTGGACAAGCCTTTGTAATTGTAGGAATTACTGATTTTGCGATATCTACGTTTGTCTGTGTTAAATCAAGGCGTGACTGGCCAGGTTTTCTTCCTACACCAGATGTGAAAATTACGATATCAGAACCTTTTGCATCTTCGTAATCTCCATCACGAACATTTACAGGTCCAATAAATGGAGTTCCCTGACGGATATCCATTGCTTCACCCATAGCCTTCTCTTTAATGATATCAATGATAACGATTTCTGAAGCAAGCTGTTTCAAAGTTAATGCATATGCAACTGTTGATCCTACCTGACCTGCACCGATAATAGTAATTTTATTTGCCATAAAATTTCTCCATTTATTGTATTTTATTATAATATACTACTTACTTTAAGTTATGTGAAGAAGTTTTTTTCTAATTGTTACCATTTTATTGATATTAACTGTTTTTCCGACTTTTACAATTTCTTCTATCTATTTGCATTTTTTACAATAATATTAGATAATATTAAACGAGGGGGAAAAGGAATTTCTATGCCTGATATTGAATTTTCAAAAAAAGTAATAGCAGCTGTTGATGAGCGTACAAATTATTTCAATTCAGTAGTTCTGCCCCAGCTTCTCGAAAAATACAGACTTATTCATACATGTGTAAAAAACTTAATCGAAATTTTGGTTCAAAAATCAATTATTAAGCCAGACCCTTATAAGCTGGAAAAGAAAATTTCCGGCGTTGAAGTAATTTCTAATGAACCATTTCTTGATACAGAACGATCACTGGTAATTGGAACCCGACTTTCTGATTATGAAGCAATTCTGGATTTTGTTTGCACATACTATAAATTTTCAGTAGAAAATACGGGTTTTAATACAATTAAAACTTTCGTGGAATTTAACAACACCTTCAACTGGCATTCATTTACTCCAGTAAACAGTTCACCTAACACAAGAGGATTTGCAATACTGTTTAATGAAGCAAAAACAGGTGCTCCTCCACTTGCTGTAAACATGATGAATGACAATATCATAAAATGTGATAATACAACAAAGGAAATAAACCTTATCTTAAAGGAGCTGAGCGACTTCCAGAAAGAAGTTTATAAAGCTTTTGTAAGAAAAGAGATTTTCGTTCATCCAAAATTCAATTCTGAAAAAGCAGCACAGTCCATTGAGGCTGAAGTTGCAGAAATAAAAAAAATATTCCCTGCAATTGCAAATAAGCAGCCTTTTTACACTGCCCTGATTGAAGAAATCGCAAGAGAAGATTTATCTCCAAACAAGCTTGAGCTTCAGGACGAACTTCTCAAACGTCTTGAAATTCAGAACCAGAAAGCTGAAAAGAAGAAGAAGAAAATTGATTCAAAAGAAAGCCTTATGGGAGCTGTCCATGCTTTATCAGGGCTTGGCCCTCAGCTTCAGACAGTTATGGAGAAAATCAACGAAAACCATAACCTTCTCCAGGCAACAAATCAGACTTTCTTTGACAAGCTTGCTCATGCCCTCAGAAAAGCATTCAATATCTCAGAGCCTTCTATAATTTACACTGTCAATATTACAGACAACACAACAGGAACAATAACAAGACAGAAAATTGATATTCAAGTCTTTCTCAATGAACTTGAACGAAGGATCAAATTCTACAATTCCTTCTCTCTAAAGCATCTTCCAGGATATCAAAAAATAGAAAGCAATCCTCCTGAAAAAATACTGGAATTTCTTAACAAGCAGCTTGCAGAATCTCAAAAACTGCTGGTACAGATTTCTGCCCTTGATTCTTTCTTTAAAGAAGCAGGAAGTTCTGAAACCAAAAGAGCAATTAAAGGTTTAAAGATGGAGCTTACAACAATGAAAAATACAATTGTTAATTCAAACCAGCATCGTGTTGATTACGTTTCGCTGATTGAAGAAGAAGCCCAGATGAAAAAACTAGGAATTGACAATGAATAAGAAAATCTTTAGTTCCGCATTGACCATTGTTTTGTATGCGGCACTTTCCTGCTTTGGCCAGGAATTTACTCCTGACGAAGAATATAATCCATATGAAGATATGGAACAAATGCAGCTTAAAGCCGAAGTTCCTCTTGAACAACAGAAAGAGCTTACCGTAAGTTTTTCTACTACAGTTCTTAATCTTGATCCCCACACCTCTGCTTACGCACAGGAAGCTCAAATTTTGAACAGCCTTTACGAGGGTCTTTTCTGTTATGGGCCTCAGATGGCTAATCCTGTAAACTGTCTTTGTACCGAATACCGTACAAGTCGTGACAAACTTTACTGGACATTTACTTTAAGAAGCGATGCAAAGTTTTCAGATGGAACTCCCATTACAAGCCAGCATGTAAAAGATTCATGGCTTCATCTTATTGCAACACCTAAAGCATACTACTCTTCTTTTTTGGACATTATTGAAGGTGCAAAGGAATACAGATTAGGAACAGGCAGCGCCGAAGATGTAGGAATCTACGCAAGAGATCCACATACATTAAGTGTTCAGCTGGTAAATCCTGTCAGCCATCTTCCAAAAATACTCTGTCATCATGCATTCAGTGTAATTGATATTGAAAAGAAAAATTATTCAGGTCCTTACAAGCTTGTTGAACAGAAAGCAGATAAAGTCATTCTTGAGAAGAATGAATATTACTTTGATAAAAAGAATATTTTGATTCCGAAAATCACAATCATTCAAACAGAAAATCCAGAAGAGGCATCATTCCTTTTTAATACAGGCAAGGTTCAATGGATTGATGGCGAATGTGATACAAATAAACTTCTTGATAAAAATGCCATCAAGCTTGAAAGAAGTTTTGGTACAACTTTTTTCTTCTTCAAAGAAGGAAATTCACCTTACCTCACAGAAAAAGTCAGACAGGCGCTGATGGAGGCAACTCCATGGGAATTGCTTAGAAATGACAGCTTTTTCAAAGCCTCAACTTTTGTTTACCCACTTGCAGGTTACACACCTCCTGCCCCACTTGATTATACCGACTTTGATCATGCAAAAAATCTGATGATAGAAGCTAAAAAAGAACTGGGGCTTACAGAAAAAGATGTAATTGATCTTTCGATTTTTATTCATGAAGGAACATACATTTACCAGCAGGCAAAAATGATAAAACATGCCTGGGCTCGTGTTGGTGTAAACTTAAAAATTGATGTTTACAGAGGATCTGGTTATTACAACCAGATTTCATCTTCGAAAGCTGATTTATTTACTTACACATGGGTTGGTGATTTTTACGATCCAATTACCTTTCTTGAATTATTTAAAGGTGATTCAAACTTAAATGAAAGTAACTGGAAAAATGAAAAATATGATGAACTCATAAACAAAGCAAATATAACTATGGATCCTTTTAATCGTTACAACCTTTTGTCAGAAGCAGAGGACATTCTTCTTTCAAGTGGAATGATACTTCCAATCAATTTCTCTCTTGGCATAAACATTGTCAACACAGAAGAATTGGGTGGCTGGTCAGACAGTCCGCTAAACATTCATCCTTACAAATATCTGTTCTTTAAAGAAGTAAAATCTACATCAAGCTTTGGTGTTGTTGCTCTAAAGTAGAATAAAGTCTGCCTAGTTTAAGTGTCCATTAATTGGGGTGCACTTCACCACTGTCAGACTTTTTTTCTACTCGACTAATCTATTCAAAATAATTATACTTGTATAATCATTTTCATGTAATTTATGAGGCAAAACTTTCTTCTATATATCAAAGCTTTACCTATAATATTTGAGGAGAATTTTTTATGGTTATTTTAACATTGAACTGTGGTTCATCGTCTGCTAAGTACCAGGTGTATGACTGGGACAACAAAGAAGTAATGGCAAACGGTGTTGTTGAACGCATCGGAATTGAAGGTTCTTGCATTACTCACAAAGCAAAAGGACAGAAAACTGAAATTGAAAGTCCATGCCCTACTCACAAAGAAGCAATTGAATTAATCATTAAAGAAATTACTGACCCAGAAGTTGGTGTTATTAAATCAATGGACGAAATCGGAGCTGTTGGACATCGAGTTCTCCATGGCGGTGAAAAATTTACAAAATCAGTTCTCATTACTCCAGAAGTTTTGGACGGCTTCAGAGAAGTTATCGACCTTGGTCCTCTTCACATGCCTGCTAACATTATGGGTATTGAAGCAGCTCAGAAGGTAATGCCAAATATTCCACACGCTGCAGTCATGGATACTGCATGGCACCAGACAATGCCAGAAGAAACATTCATGTATGCTATTCCACGTGAATGGTATACAAAATATGCAGCACGCCGTTACGGTTTCCACGGAACATCTTTCTTGTATACAGCAAAGCGTGCTGCAGTTCTTCTTGGAAAAGATCCAAAAGACTGTAACATCATTATCTGTCATGTTGGTAATGGTTCTTCTATGTGTGCTGTTAAAAATGGTGTTTGTTACGATACAACAATGGGTATTACTCCTCTTGAAGGTCTTGTAATGGGAACTCGTTCCGGCGACTTGGACCCTGCTCTTCCATTCTATATCATGCGTAAAACTGGTATGAGCGCTGACGAAATGGATGCTGCTTTGAACAAAAAATCAGGATGTCTTGGTATTACAACAAAATATTCTGACCGCCGCGATATTGAAATTGATGCTGCAAAAGGTGACAAACTCTGCCAGCTTTCTATCGAAATGGAAGCTCTCCGCATTAAAAAATACATTGGTGCTTTCGCTGCAGAACTTGGTCACGTTGACGCAATCGTCTGGACAGCTGGTGTTGGAGAACGTGGTCCTATTACTCGTTTTAAAGCTTGTTCAGGACTTGAAAACTACGGAATTAAGATTGATGCCCAGCGCAATGAATGGTCATTCACAGGTAACGCTGAAACTTACATCCATGCTGATGATTCAAAAACAAAGATTTTCGTAATTCCTACAGATGAAGAATTGGTAATGACAGAAGATGCTTACGCTTTGATGAAGGGTACATACGATGTTCATACAAACTTTACTTACAGCTTCCAGTCAAAGGATTATGTAAACAAAGCTCGTGAAGAAGGATTGAAAGGCGATTTGGTAAAACGCCCTAACATTGCAAAGATTCTTGCAAGAGATATCATTGGAAAGTAATCAATTCTAAAGCAAAAAAAGCTGTCGTTTAATACGACAGTTTTTTTTATCTATAATCACTTTTTGCAAGTCTATGTTCGAGAAGTCCGAACAGCTTTGTAAGACCTACAGTCAAAATCAGATAAATAACCGCACTTGAAAGCAGAGGTATCCAGGCATTATATGTTGCGTTACGAATCATATCTCCTGCCTTTGTCAAATCCATTACAGCAATGAAACTTGCAACAGAAGTTTCCTTTATAAGAACAATAAATTCACTTGTATAAGTTGGAAGGATTGCTTTTATTGCCTGTGGGAAAACAATGTTTACAAGAGTCTGTCTTTTGCTTAAGCCCAGTGATCGGCCAGCTTCAGACTGTCCTTTATCAACCCCCTGAATACCGGCCCTGAATATTTCAGTACAGTAAGCCCCGGAGTTAATACCGTAAGCAAGAATTGCAACAAGGAGCTTATCCATTCCAAGAGGAGCAAAAATTACAAAGTAGAAAATCATAAGCTGAGTGGCAAGTGGAATTCCTCGTAACACTGTTGTATAAATTTCTGAAATAAAACGCAAAGTTCTAAGCTTAGAAATTTTCATTAAAGCAAAAATAAATCCGAGAACAGTTCCAATTACAATTGCACAAACAGCTATTAGAATAGTATTTCCAAGTCCTTGAAGGATTAACATCCAGCGCTGTTTTGCAATCATTGTTTCAATGAATGCATTAAACATAAAAACCTACTTACTTACGAACAATCATTACCTGTTCTGAAGCGAAATATGGAATAGAGAAATCAACATTCTTTTTTCTTTCTTCAGTAACTGACATTCCGGCAGCAATAAAATCGATAGCGCCAGAAGACAATGCAGGAATAAGAGAATCAAATGCCATATCCACGATTTCAAGTTTTTCACCACAAGTTTGGGCAATATACTGACCCATTGAAATATCAAAGCCAACGATATTTTTTCCATCAACATATTCAAATGGAGGGAATGCTGCATTAGTTCCAAGTTTTACAGAACCATTACCTGTTGTTGGAACTGCTTCAGGAACTTTAATGTTTCCATCCGCTGGCATAAATGCCTGCATCAATTTATCGTAATCGCCAGAAGCCTTAATATCATTAATTGTCTTGTTAATTGAAGCAAGCAATTTATCATTGCCCTTTTTAACTGCAATTGCATATTCTTCTCTGTTATCAGCAAATACAGGTGAACGTACGATCATAAGATCTGAATTATGGTTCACAATTTCAATAGCAGGAAGTTCATCAAGAACAACAACATCAATTGCACCTGATTTCAAATCAAGAGCTGCATCAATTCCACTTTTAAAAGAAGAAATTTTAGCACCATCTACATTATCCTGTACCCAAGCTTCACCAGTTGTTCCACCCTGTACACCAATTTTTTTACCGTTAAGATCCTCAATACCATTAATAACGATTTTTTCTTTACTGCAGCCTGTTAATACTAAAGTCATAGCTGCTAAAATTAATAAAGCAATTTTTTTCATAATATATTCTCCAGATATGTAAAAAAAATTAATAAACTATTATATCATAAAACCACTGTTGGTAACAATGTACGAACAGTACAAATTGTATTTATACTAACGCTGAACACTTGATGTTTTTACTTTCATCATCTCATCTACACCACAAGCTGACTTAAGAATATTCATAGAAAATTCCTCTGCAGCGCCAGGACCTTTTCCTGTAATTATATTTCCATCTCTAACATTTGACTTTTCAAGATTGAGATAAGATCCAGCCATCAGGTCATTGATTTTTTCAGGATCGGGAATGTATTTTGCAATATTCTGTTCCATACCAGGATAGCAGGTGAACTGCTTACCGGCAAGAACACCAGTCTGTGCAAGAACAACAATTGGAGCAGCACAAATTGCGCATACAAATTTCTGTGCATCATTCATTTTCTGTATTAAATCCAGAACCTGCTTATTGGCACCAATATTTGCAGCTCCAGGCATTCCACCAGGAATAATAATTCCATCAGGCAGTTCACCATTCATTGATGAAAGATATTCATCAAAACTTATATCACACTCAACCTTTATTCCATGAGCACCATGAATTACACTGGAATACTTTTCACCCCATGCAGAAATTCCTGCAACAACAACTTCAACGCCACCTCTTCTCAAATAATCAACAGGTGACATAGCTTCTATTTCCTCAAATCCAGGAGCAAGAATCTCTACAAATTTCATACAAAACCTCAATATTTTCTAAAGATATGCTATTGTATCTTACTTTCTTCTTCTCAACAAGTTACAGTCTGATTAATATTTAATATTGCTAAAGGTTCAAAATCGCATTAAAATGGAATAGTTATGAAAAAGGTTCTGATTATTGATTCATCTAAACTTTTCAGTGATTTCATTAGGGAAAAACTCTCTACAGAAAATATTACTGTTGAAGTTACTAATGGCCGACGAGATGCTTACACAAGACTTGTGACCTCTTTGCCTGATCTTGTAATTATGGATGTTTCAGATTCCTTTACTGATTTGATGGATTTCTTAAAAAGCAAACAGTCAGATCCGAATGCAAAAAATATTCCTATTATTCTTACAGGACCAGTAATTGAAAAAGCAAGAATTGCTTCCCTGGTTCGATATGGTGTTATAAAATACTTTCCTACTCCAATCAAATTTAACTCATTCATTGAAGCTATTGGAAATGTTTTAAAGATTTCTTTCTCTGTTGATACAACACCATCTATTCTTCAGGTTCATTACAACAATAATATTATTTTTGTTGAATTTGCTCAGGTTCTGAACCGTGAAAAAATTTCGTTGCTAAAATATCGTCTTACAGAGCTTATCGATAAAGAAGAATTGAGTAATCCAAAAGTCATTCTTATGATGACTGACCTTATGCTCTCTTTTGTTGACGGAATCAATCTTGAATATCTTTTAGATACTATTCTTTCTGAAACAAGAATTCAGAAAAAGAATATTAAAATTCTTTCTCTAGACAGTTTTATTCCTGCATTCTTAGATGGACATCCACAGTATAATGAAATCAAAGTTGTAACCGACTTAAGAAAAGTCCTGCGTTCTTTTGTATCTATCAGTGCTACAGAAGACGAAGTTCCTGAGCTTATTGCTGAAGAAATTCTTACCCAGCAGGAAGTTGATGATGCTGCCATTGATCTTCGCTTTAATTTTGATCTGGATATTGATGACAAAGAAGGAACTGTATTCAGGGTTGCAGTTGTTGACGATGACAGCGTAGTCCGTTCACTACTTCAACGTTCTTTGAGCTCAATGGGAGCAGAAACTGTTCTTTTCGAAAACGGTTCTGATTTTATTGAAGCTATAGAGAAAGAACATTTTGATCTTGCAATTCTCGATATCTTTATGCAGGGAATGTCAGGATTTGATGTTCTTACAAAATTAAAGGTATCTCCAAACTCACCTCCTATCATTATCTACTCACAGGCAACACAGAGAGAAGTTGTTATTCAGGCATTAAGTCTTGGTGCAAGCAGTTATCTTGTAAAACCTCAGAAGCCTGATGTTATTATTTCAAAGGCAATAGAAGTTTTACATGCAAAGACAAGATAACTCACAGGATAAATCAATTGAAGATTCCAGTCGCTTTCTCGCGACTACCCTTCATGAAATCAGAACTCCTATTCAAACAATCATCGGCTCCGTTGAATTATTAAACGAAACACAGCTTGATCGTGAGCAGAAGGAATATATACGTCAGATTCAATTCAGCTCAGAAGCACTGCTTTCACTTGCTAACAATATCCTGGACTTTTCAAAAATTTCCAATAAAGATTTCCAGCTGGAAGATACACCATACAATCTTGTAAAGACAATTGAAAAAACAACAGACCTTATAAGCATTGAAGCTTTTAATAAAGGCCTTGAAATAGTTACTGACATCGACAGCATAATATCAGAATATGTAATGGGCGATCAGATTCGTGTTCAGCAGATTCTCCTTAACATAATTAAAAACGCCGTAAAATTTACTCAGAAAGGTTATATTTACATCAATGTAACACTAGATAACGACTATCTTTTGTTTAAAGTTACAGATAGTGGTATCGGTGTTCCTGAAGCAGCACAGAAAAATCTTTTTGAAGCCTACTACCAGGCAGATGCCTCTACAACAAGAAAATATGGTGGAACAGGACTTGGACTTGCAATCTGTAAATCTCTTGTTAAAGCAATGAACGGTATAATAGGTATTAAAAATAATCCTGAAGGTGGTTCAATTTTTTATTTTGGAATTCCTTACCGCCCTTCAATTGATTCTTCTGAGAATAAATACGAACTTGTTGTTCCTGGTACTACAAAAATACTGATTGTTGATGACAGCAGTCTTTCTCAGATTTCGTTAATCAAATCTTTAAACAAGTTCGGTGTATCAAACCTACTGACAGCAAATAATGCAAATGAAGCATTAAAAATCATGCACGCAAATGCAAAAAATGGAGAACCTGTCACCGCTGTTTTCATTGATATGATTATGCCAAAAGTTGACGGATGGCATCTTGCTGCAGAAATTAACAACGATAAAGAAATCAATAATGCAAAGCTATACCTTATGGTTCCAGAAGGCCAAATGGGGGGCGAAGCAAAAATGAAAATGCTTAACTGGTTTGATGGA
>SAMEA3663175__coassemble_33_pt1 | contig 53076 bp, 46 predicted proteins | sample SAMEA3663175__metabat2_low_PE_006 | metagenome-assembled genome bin SAMEA3663175 (sample SAMEA3663175) | pig gut metagenome | biome: pig gut; feature: pig-associated habitat; material: faeces | place: Denmark | collected 2012
CAAACTCGTGTCGCCTCGAACAACCATCATGACGCCGGAATACTAGCCACGAGGCTGAGCTAAAAAACAGAACCCACTCAGAGTTTGCACCATGCAAACTCGTGTCGCCTCGAACAACCATCATGACGCCGGAATACTAGCCACGAGGCGCTTTGGCTGGATCAATATACTCACCATTTTGAACTACCATCAGCATAATTCCATTTTTCTTTGTCATAGAATCAACACCGGCTTTTCCAAGTACATCCCCTGCTACTACATAAGTTCCTTTTTTAACCTTGATAGAACTTAAACCTGTATAAGCATAAACAAGCCCTGTCTTTGACTGAACAAACACAACTTTTCCAAAACCACGATAGGAACCAGTATACACTACAGTACCTGCATGAATATTTACTACATTTTCTTTTGCAGATGATGTAAGCTGAACTCCACTAACCTTACCTTTAACATATGTTACAGTTGGATTTTTTACCGGCCATTTTAATCCTGGAATTGTTTTCTCTGTATATTTTTTTGGATCAATATCTTTAATATCTGGAAGAGACTCCCCTGTTACAGGAACTTTAAGTTTCTGGCCCACCTTTAAAACATCTTTCTGGGACATTCCATTAAGAGAATAAATTTCAGAAACTTTAATATCATATTTTTTTGCAATTCCATACAAAGTATCCCCTTTCTGCACAATATAAGTTTCTGTTTTTGAAGAGGAATTTGAAGTGGAAGCGGAACTATTTGTAGACGACAAAGTTGCCGCATTTTCGATATCTGCAGATGGAATTACCAGTTTCTGGCCAGCTTTGAGAACATCCTTATCAGAAAGGTTGTTCGCTGCCTTCAATTCAGAGATTGTAATCTGATATTTTTTTGCTATTCCATATAAAGTTTCACCTTTTTTTACCAGATGAGTACTTTCTGCAAAAGCCGAAATTCCTAAAAAAGCTGTAAATACAATAACTATAATTTTTTTTGCTGATTTAAACATACTTGTTGATTATCGGAATAATTAATTAAAAAAATTAGCAAGAATTTTCATATATAGGAAGACAATACATAAAAAAAACTATAGACACAAGATATAAATTTATATATAATTCTATAATACGTTAATTTACATGTGTGTTTTTTACAGACACTAGGAGGATAGTTGGCAGACAACACTAAAGGTACACGAATTAATGAACAGATTCGTGTAAGAGAAGTAAGACTTATAGACGACGAGGGCAACCAGAAAGGTATCGTGCCTACTTTGGAAGCGCTCAAAATGGCTAAAGAACGGGAACTCGACCTTGTAGAAGTAGCACCAACAGCAAACCCACCAGTTTGTAAAATACTCGATTTCGGTAAATACAGATTCGAACAAGAGAAAAAACTCCGTGACTCTAAAAAGAATCAGAAAGTATTAAAAATTAAAGAAATCAGGATGCAGCCAAAAATCGGATCTGGCGATCTTGATACGAAAGCTAAACATGTACAGGAATTCTTAGACGCTGGTGATAAAGTAAAGGTTACTATCCGCTTCCGCGGTCGTGAACTTGCTCACACTGAGCTTGGCTACGATGTCCTGAAAGAAGTTACAAACAGGCTTACTTCTGCGTATGTCATTGAAAAACCTGCAGCAATGGAAGGTAAGTTCATGTCAATGACTTTATCAGCAAAAGCCAAAAGTTAAGAGGTTTTAGTATGTCTAAAATGAAGACAAAGAAAAGCGCTTCAAAACGCCTTTCTTTAACAGGTACTGGAAAAGTTAAGTACAAGAAAATGAACCTTCGTCATATCTTGACAAAGCGTTCTCCAAAAAGAAAAAGACAGCTCCGCGCTACAGGTATCTTGAGCGAAGCTGATGCAAGAAAAGTAAGAAAGCAGATGCTTCCTTACGGTTAATGAGGTGTAGAAAATGGCTAGAGCAATAGATGGTACAAAAAGAAAGAACCGTCGCGTAAAAATCCTTAAACTTACAAAAGGTTTCAGAGGACGCCGCGGAACTAACTATAAAGCAGCTAAAGACGCTTTAACAAAAGCATTGGATCACGCATATGTTGACCGCCGTGACAACAAGGCAAACTTCCGTAAATTGTGGATCGCTCGTATCAACGCAGCAGTTCGTGATGAAGGAATGTCTTACTCACGTTTCATCGATGGTTGTAACAAAGCTGGTATCACATTGAACCGCAAGGCTTTGTCTAACATGGCTATTGAAGATCCAACAGCATTCAAAGCAGTTGTAGAAGCTGCTAAAAACGCACTTAAGGCATAATAATGATTTCTATCGATCAGGTTCTTCTTCTTCAGCAAAAAGTTGAAAGTGCTGTACAAAAAATTGTAGAGCTTAAAGCAGAAAACGATGCTCTGCGCAACAAATGTTCAGAGCTCACAAATGCGCTTTCTGAAAAATCGGAGTTACTTGCTTCTTTTACTGCAGATGAAAAAAAGATCGAAGATAGCATTCTTGGTGCGCTTGACCGGCTTAACAAAATCGAAAACTCGGTTTTAAGTCAGGCCGGTCAAAATACTGCTCTTAAATCAGAAGCAGCTCCCCTTCCCTCTACAAACAACGAATCAGATGATGTTGCTGCACCAGAATTTGATTTAGATGTATCTACAGACGACAATTCAGATCAAGATTCTGACGAAAAAGAAGAAAAGTTTGATATCTTTTAGTTATGGGACTTCTCCAAATTAATGTTTTAGGATCTTCCTTTGCAATACAGGCAAAAGAAGACGATGAATACTTAAAAAAACTCCTTAGTTATTATAAACAAATAATAGCAGAAATAGAAAAATCTGATAATTTAAATGATCCAAAACAAACAGCTATTCTTGCTGGTATCTTGTTATGCGATGAGCTCTACAAAGAAAAAGAAAAAGCTGCCCTTTTAAGAAAAACATTGAATTCAAAGGAAACAGAGAATAACGAAGACATAAATAGAATTGCAACTGACTTAATCTCTCAAATTGAAAAGGTTTTATAATGAACGTAACAATCTGGGTAGATGCAGATTCCTGTCCAAAGCTAGTAAGAACTTATCTTATTGATTACTCAAAGAAGCTTAATCTTAAAATTAACTTCGTAGCAAATAAAAATATTCCTGTAGAAAATTCTCATGGTTTATTCTCAATGATTATTACAAATTCAGAAAGTCAGGCAGCAGATAACTATATAATTAATAATGTCTTTCAATTTGATATAGTTATAACTCGTGACATTCCACTTGCAGATATACTTGTTGAAAAACAGATTACTGTAATAAATGATCGCGGTACTTTATGGACAAAAGAAAACATAAAAGAACGAAAATCAGAGCGAGATTTCAATCTTCAATTATCAATGCTTGGATTAGGCGGTGATAAATCAAACTCTTATTCAAAAAAAGAATTTGCAATGTTTGCAAACTGTTTCGATAAAGAAATTCACCGATTAATAAAAGAAAGCTCTCTAAAAAAATAGTTATATTCTGCAGTAACAGCAGGAAAATACCTACACTATAACTTAGCTAAAAAAAATCCAGACTTTAAGCAGCCTGGATTTATTTTTTAGTCTTCATCAGGGAACGCAAGCTGAATGGCAGAAATACGATCTCTAACCTGCATAAATGCAAGAACAACTTCAGGATCAAAATGTTTCCCTGAATCAGCCTGAATTTCAGAGAATGCATCATCTATTTTCCAAGCATCTTTATAACAGCGTTTGTGACTCAATGCATCAAATACATCGGCAACAGCAACAATTCTTGCACACAAAGGAATCTCTTCTCCGCATAGATGGCGAGCAGGTTCTATTGGAGCTCCAATTACAAAGTTTCTGAAATCTGTTGCACCCGGATAAGCAGTTTCTCCTCCATCCCAACGTTCATGATGATACAACGCAACATCACGACACATTTCATCAAGGAAGCTTTCTGGTGGTTCAAAAAGATTTGCACCAATACAAGTATGTCCCTGCATGATTGCACGTTCTTCATCAGTAAAACGAGGAAACTGTTTTTTCAAAATAATATCTGAAATACCAACTTTTCCTACATCATGGAATTTAGCTGCAATCTTTAATGTATCTCTGAATTTATGAGACTGTGAATCAGGAACATTATGATTAAAAGCCCAACGGTCATAAATTTCAAGAGAGAAACTTGAAACACGTTCAACATGTGGATAAGTTTCTTTTGGATCACGGAACTCGGCCATCTTCAACATACGGCGAACCATATTACTTGTCAAATATGCGTTTTCCAGTGCTTTGATGGCATTCTGAGCAAAGTGAGTAATAAACAATTCTGCATCAGCATCAAAAGCAATTACTTCACCCTCATCATTTTGTGCATTGATAATCTGAAGAATACCAAGTAATTTTCCTGCAGGTGTCTTCAATGGGATTGTATAAATTGATTTTGTGCGGTAATCAGTTGTTCTATCAGTTGTCTGATTAAATTTATAAGGTTTATCTTCAGGAATTTCGTAAGCATCAGGAATATTTAAAGGTTCGCTGGAATATGCTACATATCCTGAAATAGATTTTTCATTTATAGGGAAAGAAAAAAATGTATATGGCAGTTTTTCTCCAGGTGCAAGAGCCTTTAACTGCGCATCATTCTGGGCATATTTAATTTTAAGGTTATTACCATCAACTACGTAAATAGATCCGGCATCAGCATGAACAATAGCACGAGCTTCAGTGAGGATGCGTTCCAAAAGAACGTCAACATCCTGAATCTCTCCAAGAAGCTTTTCGCTCTCAATAATTTTCTGTAATTTCTCTTCTCGACTAATTTTCATATTATTTTTCCTAACGGATATTTTATCTTAGTTTTGTGTTTTTTGTCTAGTTGCTTGAGATATTCAACTTTTTCATAATAATTGAAAAATAAATTGGTCCTGCTCCATTTTGTTTATCAGGTAAAATCTGATAACCATATTTAGTTCTCTCAAAATCTGGAAGACTTACATTATCAGTAAACAATTGCAACTTTGCCTCATCGTTTTTTAAATTCTGATATTTTTCACTTTCAAATGAAAGGTTTACACAATTGTCAAACTTTTTAAATAATCTCTCAATTACTTCATCATTTTCTTTTGGAGCAAGTGCACATGTAGAATACAACAAAATTCCATTATCTTTTAACATTCTATAAGCACTTGATAGTAATGCCCACTGCTCCATTGAAAGTGTTTTGATTCTTGCTGGAGACCATTGTGCAAGATACTTTTCATCCTGTAGTACATGTCGTTCTGATGAACATGGGGCATCAAGTAAAATACGGTCAAAACAATTAGATTTTGTTTTGCACCAAACAGCTCCATCACTGCATGTAACTGTAATATTTTCTTTTATTCTTGATGGTATATGTTCTTCTACAACCTTTGAAAGTCTATGTTTTCGTTCTGCAGAACGTTCGTTTGATGTAAGCTTGGAATCTTCGTCCATCAAGGATGAAATAACAAGAGTTTTACCACCAGGTGCTGCACAAAGATCAAGAATTTCTTCTGCCCCTTTTAGCGGTAATGAAAAAGCTGCAAGTATACTTGCGGCATCAAGATAATAAGTTCTTAACTCACCATCTTCTTCACCTTTAATTCTTGAAAGGTTATAAGAAACTGGAACAGACTCTTTTAAAAGTGCTTCTTTCAGAACTTCCCATCGCTCTCCAAAAATTTCTTTATAATATGAATTAAAACCTTGAGAACCTCTATTCAAATCTTTCTCTTTATTCTTGGCCATAGATTAATCCGTTCATTCAATTAATAAAAAGTCCGCGCTTTTCTTCATCAGAAGCAGTAGTTAAAAAATATTTATTGTAAAAATCTAAAGTTTTATTTTTTGTTTCAGAAAAATTTTCAAATCGCTTTTTTTGAATATTAGGATTATTAATTATTTCATTTAAATCGGGACTTAAAATAGTATAAATATCATTTTTCTTATCATATTCACAAATCAAAAGTCCCCTGCGAATTTTAAAGGAAATCATCTTACAGACACTATCTTCGATTTTTTTAAGAAATTCCGGATCGTCTTCACAAATATTAATCAACAGGTTCATCCATTTTCCGAATTTTTTTTCACTAATCATAATACAGTTAATTCCTGCCTCAACCGCCATCTTACTTGCCACAGCTGGTGAATATCCGTTATCTATAAGAGCTCCCATAAAGATATCATCCGAAAAAACAATACCATCATATTTCAAATCATTACGTATAACATCAGTTATCCAGAATTTTGATAAACATGCAGGATCCTTGTCATAAGATGGAACAATTGCATGGCTCATCAAAACTCCATCGGGATTGTAAGTCAATAAATGAGCAAACGCGTCTTTAATCTGTAAAAACTCATCGTCGGTCATTTCAATTTTTGGTAATCCAATATGAGGATCAATATTTGTATTACCAGGAAAATGTTTCAGTACTGTTCCCACATTATTTGTCTGATAAGCTTTTATATTTACTCCACAAAATTTTTTTACATTTTCAAGATTTCCATAACTTCTGCCAGAAAGAAAATCCTGATTTTTTTCATTTCCAATTTCAGCAACAGGTGCAAGATTTAATGAAAATCCTAAGTTATTCAACTGCTTTGCATATAATGAATATAATTCAAATGCCTCATCTGTATTTAAGCACTGAGAAACACGTTCATTTTCTGGTAATGGTCCTGCAACCCCACGAAGTCTGTTTACAAAACCACCTTCAACATCTATAGAAAGGAATGGAGCTATGGAATTTTCACTGTAGGCTTTTTCTAAAATGGAATCAGTAAAACCAATTATAGTTTCAGGATTTTTAGAAACATTATAACCAAAAAAAATGTATCCTGCTGGAATTAAAGTTGTCTTTATTTTGCTTTCAGATCCATCAGAATTTTTTATGACTCTATCATACCATTCAACAGGAAAAAACTTATCATCCTTTTCAAGATTAATCATAAAAATCTGAGAAATTTTTTCTTCAATCGAAAGCGAAGAAACAAACTTTTCAATTGCTTTTTGTTTTTTATAATTATCCTGTTGGATCAAACTATACATTTCATAAGCATTCTTATGAGTCTGCAATTCTTTTGCATCCAAGGCTTTTTTTTTCGAGGAACATGATATAAAAGAAAAAATGGTTACGACGATTGCCGTAACCTTATAGATTGCTGATTTCAATTCAGTAAATTATTCCCATGTATCACTGTCAACATTATATGTTCCAGGATTTTCAGGATCCACATCATTCAGAAAATCCATATCTGATGCTGTTTCATCATCATTAGTAAAATCAGGCATATCGTCTGTAAACTCAAAATCAACATCATCAGTAAAATCAGGAATATCATCAAGAAGTTCCTGTTCATTATAAACAGCCTCTGTAGGTTTTGGTAAAAGACATGTAGTTAATGCCGGAACATAAGTTACAAGAACAAGTACTACAAGCTGAACGGCCAGGAATGGCAGTACACTCTTAATTACTTTCGAAACAGGTTTCTTAAATGCGTAAGAAGAGATGAACAAGTCCATACCTACAGGAGGTGTTAAAAATCCGATAGAAAGGTTCATAAGGAAGATTACACCAGCCTGTACCACCGGAATGCCATATGCATGTGCAGCATAAAGTAATAATGGTGAGATAATGAGGATAGCAGAATACATATCCATCAAACACCCAACTACAAGCAATACAAGATTCATCAAGAGAAGGAACAACGCCTTACTATGAATGTTTGTTGTAATAAATGCAGTAATAATTTCTGGAACATCAGCATATGTAAGGTAATAAGATAAACCTGCAGAAGCAGCGATGATAAACAACACACCACCTGAGACAGGAATTGACTCTGCAATTACGCGAACAGACTGACGAAGAGTAAAGTCTTTTCTGATGAATACAGAAAGTACAAATGTATAAATTACAGCAAAAGATGCAACCTGGAAAAGGTTAAAGAATCCTGTAAAATAAGTCACACAAATCAAAAGTGGCAGAAGCAGTTCAAACAAACTGTGCCATAATGAAGATAAAATTGCCTTTAGTGAAAACTTAGGTCTCATTTTTGTTTTATCAAAAATGATTCCCATAATAATCATAGAAACTGCCATAATGGCACCAGGAATTAAAGCTCCGATAAAGAGATTCTCAACCTTAAATCCATCTTCAAATCCCTGAATAACAGTATAGTTTGAAGTTGCATACATAATGATTGCAACACTTGGTGGGAACAGAAGTCCTAACGCACCACTTGATGTAATCAAACCTTCTGCAAGATTTTTGTTGTAACCTGATCCAATAAGGATCATTGAAAGCAATCCTCCCAATGCGAGGATTGTAACACCACTTACACCTGTAAATGTTGAGAAGAATGTTAATACGAGAACGGCAGCTACTACAGTACCGCCTCTGAACCAGCCGAAAAGGGAGTTAAAGAGATTAACAAATCTTTTACCTGCACTTCCCTGAGCAAGAACATATCCTGCAATAGTAAACAATGGAATTGCAGTAACGCTCTTATCCATAAACTTCGACTGAGCTTCAAGTACGATTGTATCAAGTGGAATTCCCGACTTAGAGAAAAGTACATAAGTAATTCCACTGATGACAACAAAAAGTGGAACACCTGCAAAAGCCAAAATAATAAGAATAATTACAACAGGCCATGCACCTTTTGCACAAAAAAGGTTCCACACATCAATAAATTTTCCAATAGTAGGCATTGCTGAAATTTCAACGCCAAAAACATAATAAAGGATACCATAAATAGAACTCATAGAAGTAATGATTCCAAAAACAGTACCCAAAATTCCTGAAATACGCTGTTTCTTTTTGCTAATCACCATTATTACCATAGCCAGGTAACACAATGGCATGAAGAAAAAGAACACTCGTTCTTTTAAACCAAATAATACAACACCAGTGAATTGCTCTTTATTTACAAACTGACATAAAGCAGCAAGAAAGAACTGAACAAGAATCATTGGTGTTACAAAACCAGATATAGAATCAATAACCAGTTTAAGTGCTGGCGGTAACTTATCAGTTACTGCTGCAAGACTTAAATGCTTGTTTTCACGCCATGTTATAATTCCTGCAATACATGCAAACACAAAGCCAATGTTAACAATGATTGCATCTGCATTTAATACCTGCATATGTAACTGATCCTGCATGACTTTAATAGTCATTGCAGTATGAGTTAAAAGAATAATAAGACCAACAGCAAAAATATCTTCAATAAATTTTAAAATATTTTTATCGTTTGGCAAAAAATGTCCATCTTGATTCCTAAACTGGTGTTTTCTCAAAATTATTCACCTCTATAATTTTTCAAGAACGCAGCAATTTGTTCATAGAATGCTTTATTAACTACTGGTGTACTTCCTTCATACATGTAGTGAAGGTCAGCTTTAAATGCATCTTCCCAAACTTTTGCATTAGGATTATTAATTACACAACCATTTTTTTCGCAGCGATTAAGATATTCAGCATCCATTCTCTTCTGGTCAGCAATAAATTTTGCTTCTGCTTTTTTGATACTCTTCAAAAGTTCTGGTTTATATTTTGCAGGAATTGCATCCCAGTCTGACTTATTCAATATAAAGCCAACCATTACAGGTGCAAGAGGAATATTTACAGCATTATCAAGATTTTTATAATACTGAGCAGCATAAGCGTACATAGGAATTGTGAACAAGCCCTGTACAGCACCTGTAGAAATAGACTGCATAAGCTTATCGGCTGGGACATCCTGTGTTAAATAACCTGCTGATTTAAATGCGTTGCTGAGTGCTGGTGAAGTAAGTCCACCTACAGCAAGACGAAGTTTTTTCAAATCATTAGGAGTATTTACAGGCTCACTTGTAAAGAAATAAGCCCATCCAATATTGAACCATCCAAGTACTACATAACCTTTTTCATCAAATGCTTTCTGCATTGTTGGTGTGAACTGCTTTAAAACAGCGTTTACTTCACTCTGATCGCGGAAAAGGAATGGTGCACAAAGTGTCATTACATTACATTCTGGAGCAAAGTCTGAAAGTCCCATTGATGTAAAGATTGCACCGCCAATAGGAGCCTTCTGTCCAGGACGAACAGCTTTAAGCTTTTTAACAACACCATATTCACCACCCATAGATTCAGATGGCATAAACTGAAGAATAACTTCTCCATTTGTTATTTCTGCCCATTCTTTTGCAATCTGACGCTGCTGAACATCCCATGATGAACGTGCAGGTGCAACTGAGGCAACTTTAATTGTAATAGGAGCTGCAAAAACACTTGCAGCCAACGCAAAGCTGGCAATAGCAGTAAATAATTTCTTTGATAATTTCATATTATTCCCCTATAAAAAGTAAATTTTACCATTCAATAAAGTAATCATCAACACTGTCGAGCAATCTCTGAGCCTTTTTCTGTCCAATAACATTCATCAATGCATTAGCAGGATAATCGTCAATGTTGATTTCCAAAGCTGTATTCAATGCCTTTTCAAAACCTTCTTTATCTCCAGAAGGGATACAAATGGATTTTGCTTCTGTAACATAAATCGAAGCACTAAGACCTTTTGACACCTTCAAAGCCTGTTCATGGCAATAAATACCTCTTTCGTAGTTACCACCAAAATCCATTGGTGCTGCTACATAAATCTGTGTTAACACATCCCAAATAGAACCATTGCTATATTCTGGATCAAGTTCACAAGCTCTTTCAAGAACCGCAATGTGCCCTTTTATTGATCCAATAATATTTGAATCAAGGGGATTCAAGGCAAAAGATGCAAAAAAACCAGCACATGCCCAGTAAGCTGCATTTACATCACCTTTTGTAAGCTTTGCAGCATACTGCTTTATTGCTTGTTCATCATTTCCCATAATTGCCTGTGTAAAACCAGGCCATCTGGTTTCGAAAGCACTGAAAATTAAATCATGCCCTCTTAAATAATGAAGTTTTGCTCTTTCAAATTCCTCAACCTGAATATCAAGCTGTCTTGGGTCTGTTAAAAGTTCAGCTTTGCTCTCTACGCAAAGATTTGCATACATAACATTAAGAGAACCAAGCATAATTGTATTACCCTGATGATCAGGATTTTTAATATGCATAATTTCGTAGAGTTTTAAGATGGTTGGAAGTACTTCCTGAACAATTACGGGATCCTTTTCACCCATAAACGCCATCATCGGACTAGGAGAACCTTCCTTAACTTTTGAAGGAACACCATTCTGATTTGAACTGCTTATACCTGTGGAAGCAGCATTCAATATCATGGATTTACAAGAAGTAAAGCTAACAACCATAGCTAAACTTACTAATAAAACAATCTGTTTAGAATAAAGTTTCATATCTATAAATATATTGTAAATATTATATTAGGTCAAATATTTACAATATAATGTTGCTGTTTTAAAGCATATTTTACTTGAATTTTGACAATTTTTTCATAAAAATATAGCTATGAAACGAATAGCAATTATTACTGGTGCCAGCTCAGGTATGGGAAGTGAATTTACAAAAGAACTCTTCCTGAATAGTGAAAATTACAAATTTGGGAAATTTGATGAAATATGGATTCTTGCAAGACGATCTGACAGACTTAAAAATCTCAAATATGACCTTGAAAAAGCTGCAGAGAATAACTGTTCAAAAGAATACCCTGAAATAACCGCAATTGAAATCGATTTATCAGGAACTAAAGGTGTAACAGCTTTCAATGCTATTTTAAAAACTACAAAGAAAGTAGAATCTAAAAACGGTGGTTTTGAAATCGGACTTCTGGTCAACAATGCAGGGTTCGGAACTTACGGAGAATTTACAGAAACTCCATTAGACAAAGAACTTGAAATGATTGACACAAACTGCTCTACTCTCACAGGCTTGTGTGGACTTGCAATTCCGTTTATGAACGAAAAATCTACAATAATGAATGTTGCTAGTCTTGCAGCATTCCTCCCACTTGGAAATTTTGCAGTATATGCAGCAACAAAAAGCTATGTTCTTTCCTTCTCTGTTGCACTGGCAGCCGAGCTCAAGGATAAAGGCATACATGTTCTTGCCATGTGCCCGGGTTCTGTTTCTACAGAATTTGCAAATGTTGCTTCAAATGGAGCCAGAAAAGAAGTTTTACATGGCTATCCAGCAGATAAAACTGTAAAGCATGCATTAAAATGTGCTTCAAATAAAAAACATATTGCTCTTTGGGCACATAAGTGGAAAATTACAGCATTTTTCAGCAGATTTATCGGCCGCTTCTTCGGTGCAAGATTCACATTTATTCATAACAAGCGGCCTTACAGAAAATGAAGAGAAAAGCCTGCAGTTATTATTTAATCTGCAGGCATTTTTCTATATCTTATGGAAGATAGTTTTTATCAATATTCTTTAGGGATTTAAAAAGATGCTCTTTTTTTACGGGATCTCCTTCTGTCAAAGCTTCAAGACGACTTCTTGTCTGCTTTCTGAAACCGTTTTCCACAAATTCGCAGGTGCATGTTTCGCTTATGTACCCTGACTTTTGAGCATGCTCAACAATTGTTGCTTCCTGAACATAACACAAAGGTCGTATAATCGACACAGGATATTTTTCATATTCAAGAAGAGGTGGCATTGTTGTAAGCTCAGCTTTTTCCAGCATATTCATCAATAAAGTTTCAAGCATATCATCCATGTGATGCCCCAATGCAATTTTATTGAATCCATTTTTTATAGCATAATTTAGAAGTTCTGTACGTCGTTGAGTTGAACACCAGTAACAGCTCATTTTATGTCCCATCTTCAACCTTCCAAGCACATCAACCTTTACATTTTTTACCTCAACATTCCATTTTGAAAATAAAGCAGAAAGACAAGGATTAATGCTCTTAGTTATTTCAGTTTCTATATGAACAATTTCGATAGAAAAATTACAGTCGGGACGACGAATACGATTAGAGAAATATTCCACTAAAACTGTAGAATCTTTTCCTCCAGAAGCTGCAATAAGAATTTTGTCACCATCTTTTATTAACTCATAATCAAAAACCGCTTTGTCAATTAAACTGAAAATTAATGGCTGACTCATAATGAGATTTTAAAGTAAATTGACAGTTAAAACAAGATTTGTATAATAAAGCCCATGGATTTAGAGATGTTAAAATTCCGTGCAAACATAATGCAGCGGATAAGAAATTTTTTTATAAAAAAAGGATTTTTGGAACTGGACACACCAGCATTAAGTCGGGACCTGATTCCTGAAACCTGTCTTGAAGTATTTAAAACTGAATATATAAAGCCCTGGTCTGAAGAAAAGGTACCTCTTTACCTTGTTCCTTCCCCAGAGATTTACATTAAAAAAATTATTTCTCAACACAAAACAAATGTTTTTCAACTTTCTAAATGCTATAGAAACATTGAATCTGTAGGAAATATTCATTCACCAGAGTTTACAATGCTTGAATATTACCAGATGAACATAAGTTACATGGATACTGCAGACATTACTGAAGAATTGTTTGATGAACTTCTTCCTCCAAAACCAAAATCAGGAGAAGATCCATTTGCATTCATGCGTCCTCCATTTATGAAGCTGACTATGGATGATGCCTTTTTAAGATATGCAGGTTTTAAACTTTCTGATTGCGACGAAACAGCTGAGCTTGCAAAACATGCAAAAAATCTGGGACTTGAAGAAAGTCCAGATAATCCTTTTGAAACATGGCCATGGGATGATTTGTATGAATTAATTCTGGTTTCATGCATTGAACCAAACCTTCCTAAAAATGTTCCTGTCATGCTGATGGACTACCCTGCAAAAGTTCCCTGCCTTGCTCAGGAATTTTATAAAGACGGCATGTTTTGGAAGGAAAGATGGGAACTTTACTGTGGCGGCATTGAACTTTCCAACTGCTACTCCGAAGAAAACAATCCTGAGAAAATCCGTAAATATTTTGAAGTAGAAGGAAAAGAAAAAAACAGTACTGCAAAAATTCCACATAAAATCGATGGAGACTACTGGAAAATTTTCGAAAACTTTCCTAAATGTTCAGGAAATGCAATGGGCGTTGACCGTTTGATTGCGCTTTTAAGTGGCCATAAAACCATAGAAAGCGTCTTGCCATTTTTAATATAACTATTTATAATAATAGAAATAATTTTTTATATTTTAGCTTTTAAATAAATTGTGAGGTTACTTTTATGATTAGAGGCGGCGAAATTAACAAAGGTACAGTTCTTATTATTAAGAACGCTCCATACCTTGTTGTAGAAAGAGAATTTGTTAACCCTGGAAAAGGTACTGCATTTGCTCGCTGTAAACTTAAGAACTTGAAAGACGGTTCAGTATTGAGCCAGCAGGTATTCAAAACTCCTGATACATTCGAAGATGCTACTGTAGATACAATCAATGCTCAGTACATTTACTCAGAACCAGATGCTTATGTATTCCAGAATGCAGAAACATTTGATCAGATTATGGTTCCAACAGAATTGAACCCAGATCTTAAGTACTATCTTCGTGATGACATCGAATACCAGATCGTAATCTGGGACGGAAACCCTATCGATGTTAAAGTTCCACAGAAAATGACATTCATCGTTGCTGAAAGTGAAAACTATATCAAAGGTGATACAGTTTCTGGAGCTACAAAACCTATTACAACAGAAACAGGACTTACAGTTCGCGTTCCACTGTTCATCAAACAGGATGAAAAAATCGTTGTAAATACAGAAACAAACGAATACGTTGAACGTATCAACAAATAATTAACTGTGTGAGTCAAAAAAGGGCAGATCTCTGATCTGTCTTTTTTTTTATATTTAATCTTTTTGTGATATAATATCTACTGATAGCAATATTTGGGAGTTCATATGAAAAAGAATATTTTTAATTCAGCAATAATATTATTAATAGCTTTATTTTTTTCAACCTGTAATTTGAATTATGATTATCCACCAGAACATAGTTTTTCACTTGGTCCAATTAATATTGTAGACTACCCTTCCAGTTCTACACATTATATCAAAGATTGGCTTCCTGATGGCAAACTTGTTCCTGTAAAAAAAGGCTCTAACTGGCAGCTGTTCTGGGCTGAAAAAGTTGATATTCTGACAGAAGCTTTAACTCCATGGCCAGAAGACCATGCAGAACAGTTAACCATTGAAAATGAAGTGTATGGTATAAAAAATGGAAATAATGTTATTGATAAAATAGCTGGCTTTAATGAAAACGGCTCCTGGTTTATCGGAGTATATCCTCTCAATAATTCTGGAAACTATGTTGGTTTTTATCATGCTGAATCTCACAGAGACAATAAAGGTACTGCACATAAATCAATCGGAGTTACATATAGTGATGACTATGGAAGAACCTGGCATGACTCTGCTCCTATAATTGTTGACACTCAGACCAAATCAGAAAGTACTGGTTGGTCTGGTTTAGGTGATGGTTGTGTTATTTATGATAAAAATAATAAAAGATGGCTTTGCTATTATCAGGGGAAAGTTTCAGGGGCTCAAAATTCCATCTGTCTTGCAATGTCTGATGACCCTGAAGCAAAAAGCGGAACATGGAAAAAATGGAACGGTGGCAGTTTTTCAGTTGAAGCTTATAATCTAGAAACTAAAAAGGGTGGAGCAAATCATGCTCTGTCAAACCTTCGCTTAAGACCAGGTGCAAACCCTAGTGTTATGTGGAATACATATCTAAATAAATGGGTAATGGTTTACCATGGATGGGATCCAAAAAAAGTTTACATAGCTTTCAGTAAAGACGGCATTAACTGGGGAAATCCTTCAACAGTCATAGGTGGAGCTGATAACCCTATATGGTATCCAAATCTTATAAGTACTGAAGGAGATTTGGTCGGTGGAAAAGAAGTTAGACTCTACTTCTCTTATCAGCAGGATCCAAGCAATGGCAAAAGAAAACTTGCTTACTGTACTTTAACTTTTAATTAATTTATAATCTGAATGCAGAAATTGAAAATACAAACGAACTACATCGGATATTTTCCCATATATGTTTTTATAGTTTCAGCTAATATAGGCCATTACAAGGTGCGGAAACAGAAATTTTTTTACCTGTTATTGGATGAGTAAGTTCCAGTGACTTTGCATGAAGAAAAAGCCGTTCAGCTTTATCTCCATTATAAAGTGTATCACCATAAATTGGAGTTCCAAGTCCAGCAAGATGAATACGGATTTGATGTGTTCTTCCGGTTATTGGGTGACATTCAAGATAACAGCGGCCAGCATCTCGTTTTATGACCTTAAACTCAGTAACAGCAATAAGCCCGCCACGACTTTCAGGAACTTCTCCCCATTTACAGCCTGCACTTTTAGAAGTAATACGCCCAAGAAAATTCTTTACTGTAAATGATTCTTTTATTTTTACAGAATCCTTTACAACCGCAATATATGTCTTTTGAACAGGTCGATAGTTCTTTTCTGAAGTTTCATTCAATTCCAGCTTTGAAGAATCAAACATATCAAAAATTGCCTTATTCACTTCTCTAGTCTTTGTAAAAAGAATCACTCCTGATGTATCTTTATCCAGGCGATGCATTATGCCAACATAAGGAGGATTTCTTAAAGAAGGATTTTTCTTCCACAGATATCTTACTACTGCATCATGAAGATTGTCGCGGTCAGTTACAATTGTTTTTTCTGTAGGAAATTTTGCAGGTTTATTGATAAAAATAAGGTATTCATCTTCGTATAAAACAGATTCTTCTGTCACTTCAAAACTGATATCATCAGCCTGCTTTTCATATAAAACTTTTTCTTTATCAATAAAGGCTTCAACATTTGATTTTACAAAAACTGTGTAAGAAGGAATACGTACTTCTCTACCATTAACACGAATACAGCCTGCCATAATCAGACGTCGGATTTTAGAATTACTTAATTCTAAACCAGTCAACTTTGGAAGGTTTTGTCTTAAAAGTTCATCGAGTCGAATTTTTGATTCAGGAAAAATTGTATAAGTCGTCATTAATTATTAAAACTTAAATGATTTTATATTCAGGAGCTTCTTCACCTGCATAAATTTTTATCCTGCATTCTTCCATACAGACATTATCTGCAAAGCTTGAAAGATTAAGACTTGCAGGACTTAAAAGGTCTTCTGGGTTAAAAGAAAGATTTAATACTGTTTCTTCTCCTTCCAGTTCAACACGGCTAAAAGCTCCGTATAAGCTTACAAGATCTTTTACGATTACATACAAGTGCTCTTTATGTTTTTCTTCAAATTTCATTTCAAGAAAGTTCAACTGCATTTTTTCAATTTCTTTTTGTGAAAGTGAATCAATTTTAGATGAAGCTTTAAGATTTACATTATTGCATTCGAGCCATTCTGCAAAATCGGAAAAAAACTTTGATGGGGCTATCTTCAACGGATTCAACACAAGATTAAACCATGGAACTGCACGTCCATTTGTATAAAATATTTTTGTACTTAATGCAATCCTTCGGGAATAGTCTATATCCTGACTGGAATAAATTCCAGTACATTTTTCTTTTATATCAAAATTTTCAATCTGCGGAAAATCAATATGATTGGGATAGAGTGTAACTGCAAAATCAATTCTGTCACGAAACTGTTTAAAAGTATCTGCACAGGACAAAGCAAAATCAAGGTCAAAACCAAAAACAAAGCCTTCATTATTTAATATTGCAGCTTTTTTTGAATAAAGCTTTTTGTCAAATAGAAAGACTTTTTTTTGTTCTGGCTTAATATTTTTACTCACATTTTCTGTCATAGGAATTTCAAGAGAACAGAAAAGCTTCGAAAGAAGTGAAATTACCTCGTTATCAATTAAAGATGCATTTACCTTAAGGCTTATATAAACATCAGGAATATCCCGGATAGCGGCTTGCAGAAAATGAATAAGAAGTTTTTTATCAGATGCAATTTTTTCATCATGAACATAAAGTTCCGTAATTTTTTTCTGAGAAAAAGTTTTTAGTGCGGATTCAAGGTTTTCATGGGTAAAATTGTATTCTTCGTTTTGCATGCAATCTAATCCTGTATAGAAAATAAATGCGGATAATCAATCGATTACCCGCACTATTTATAAAACTATTTAAGCTGTAAAAGCTTAATTCCTTTCTTTTTACATTCTGCGTGAATCTTATCAGGCCAGATTGAAACCTGAGTTTCACCAATGTGAGCTTTTCTTAAAAGGAACATACAGAGACGAGACTGACCGATACCGCCGCCCAATGTCTGTGTCAACTGACCTTTAAGAAGTTTTGTATGGAACATAAGCTTTGCTCTTTCTTCCATACCACGCTCTTCAAGCTGTGCTGTAAGACTCTGTGGACAAACACGGATGCCCATTGATGAAAGCTCAAATGGAGCTTTAAGAACATCATTCCATACGATAATATCACCGTTAAGACCTCTGTGTCCGTCACCTGTTTCAGTAATCCAGTCATCATAATCAGGAGAACGACCGTCATGGATAGAACCATCAGGAAGTTTACCACCGATACCAGAAATAAAGACAGCGCCATATTTTTTAGCAACCTTTGCTTCTCTTTCTTTTGGAGTCAAATCTGGATATTCGCGCTGAAGGTCATCAGCATATACAAATTCAATGTGCTCAGGAAGAACAGGTTTGATATTATCATAACGATCGTAAATGAAGAATTCAGTTCTCTTAATACAACGATAAATCTTTTCTACGATTTCGTGAAGGAAGAAAATTGTTCTGTCTTTTTCATCAATTGCCATTTCCCAGTCCCACTGGTCAACATACAATGAGTGAACTGCATCCAAATCTTCATCTGGACGGATTGCATTCATGTCTGTGTAAATACCAAAACCAGGTTTAAGGCCAAGGTCTGTAACTTTAAGTCTTTTCCATTTTGCAAGTGACTGTACGATTTCGAGACGTTCTTCGTTCATACTTTTTACAGGAAATGAAACTGGACGTTCTACTCCATTCAAGTCATCATTTACACCAGTACCTGAACGTACAAAAAGTGGTGCTGTTACACGAGTTAAATTCAGCTCTGTAGAAAGTGCAAGTTGAAAGAAATCTTTAATTAAAACAATTGCGTGTTCTGTTTCTTTTTCGCCAAGAATTGATTTATACTTTTTCTGTATTTTGGTTTTTACCATAAGAATATCCTCTATATTTTAGGTATTTTATCACCACAGAGACTTTTTCACAAGTACGAAATATATGGCAATTAAATAAATAAACAGATATAATGACTATTATGCCTAAAAAATCACAAAAAAAATATCCTGTCTGGGTCTGGATATTTATCATTGCCTTTATAATTCTTGCCGTTACGAGTCTTGTTATCATCTACACAAATGATAACCTTGTTGAACCTCGTCATGTCATCAATTATTTTATTGAAGAAAAAACCGGTATTGATTTAGAAGAACTTCTTAACGGCCCATCACCATTTGCAGAGGATGAACAAATTTCTGAAACTGAAAATTCAGATAACATTGCAGAAGCTGACAATGCAAATCAGGACAATAATGCAGAAGCTGAACAAACAGAGGAACCTAAGAAAATTTCAAATAAGAAAACAGTTTCAAAAAATATACAAGGCCTTGAAATTCCATCTTGTCCTAAAGGTTCACTTTTAATCACAGAAAAAAATTCAAAAGGAATTTTGGACACACCGGAAAAAGAAGATTCCCACCAGATCATTAAGCATAATGGCTTCATTCTCTGTTATCGCGAAAAATACGAACAGCCTGAATGGGTTTGCTATACCCTTGATGCAAAAAAAGTTGTAAAAAATGTAGACCGAAATGACAACTTCAGACCAGATCCATTAGTAATCACAGGAAGTGCAGAATTAAGCGACTACAGATCATCAGGATACGACAGAGGACATCTTGCCCCATCTGCTGATCTCACATATAGTGCAGAGACAATGGATGAATCCTTCGTTCTCAGTAATATGAGTCCACAGAGAGGTCAATTTAATCGTGGTATGTGGAAAGATCTCGAACATGAGGTAAGAACTTTAACTTCACATTATGAACTGCTTTATGTAGTTACAGGACCAATCCTTGAAAAAGATGACTACTCTACAATCGGTAAGAATAAAGTTGCAGTTCCTGATTATTACTATAAAGCATTGCTTGGAATTAAAGACAATAAATATTTTATGATTGGATTTATTCTTCCTAACGAAAACTGTGAAGGAACAATCTGGGATTATGCATGTAGTGTTGATGAAGTTGAAAAACGTACAGGGCTTGATTTCTTCCACCTGCTGGATGCCTCCACAGAAAGCGAACTTGAGAAAACCTGTATAATTACAGACTGGAAATATTAGGAACAAATATGACAAGACAAGAAATCTTCGAAATAATTAAAAAAACAAAAATTATTCCCGCTGTTAAAATCGAAAACTCAGACGATGCAATTCATACTGCAAAAGCACTTGCCAAAGGTGGAATCAAAATTGTTGAATTTATCTACAGAACGGCATGTGCAGGAGAGGCAATTTCAAAAGTTTCACAGAATTGTCCTGATATTCTAACAGGTGCTGGTACAATTACAGATTTAAAGAAAGCAAAAGATGCTGTTAAAAGCGGGGCTCAGTTTATTGTTATGCCAGGCTTTGATGAAAAGACAGTAGACTGGTGTATCAAGAAAAATATTCCTGTGATTCCAGGAGTTGCAACACCTACCGAAATAATGACCTGCGTAAATAAAGGCTTAAAAGTATTAAAATTATTTCCTGCTTCTACTTTAGGGGGGATAGAATTTTTAAAAGCTGTAAAAGGTCCTTTTCAAGACATTCTCTTTATTCCAACTGGTGGAATTAATACAGCTAATGCCAGATCTTACCTTGAATTATCAAATGTAATTGCAGTAGGTGGTTCATGGTTAACAAAACCAGAATGGCTTAAAAATAAAGAATGGAAAAGAATTACGGATGAAGCAATTTCCTCGCTTAAAAATTAAGTATATTCTTTAACATAAAAGAAAAGCCCGTAATGAAAAATATTACGGACCTTTCTTCTTGTATTAATTAAATATTATTTTCCTGAATAATTAATCAAAGTTGTAATTTTTGAAGGAGCAAGAACTTTTTCGTAATTAAGTTCTGGTAATCCTATAACACCAAAGAAATCAGTAACTTTTCCACCACCCTGTTCAATAAGATTACGGGCAGCAACCAAAGTTCCACCTGTTGCAATGAGATCATCAACAACAAGATACTTTTTTCCTTTTTCCACATCGGCTTTATGAACTTCCACTTCTGCAGTTCCATATTCCAAAGCATATTTACATGAATAAGTATCACCTGGAAGTTTTCCTTTTTTACGGATTAATACCATTGGAATACCAAGTTTTTCTGCAAGAGGAGCTGCAAAAAGAAAGCCTCTTGAATCTACCCCGGCAATCGCTTCAATTTCAGAATCCTTGTAGATTTCAACCATTTTGTCGATGCAGTACTTAAACGCCTCTGGATTAACAAAAACGCTTGTTATATCGTAGAAAAGAATTCCAGGTTTTGGAAAGTCTGGAACACGACGGATTGATTTATCAAGTAATTCTAAGTCTGCCATTTATATTCCTCCAGTATGGGCAATGCGAGCTAAATTATACTATATTTTCTGCATTTCTGCACGTTTTGTTCTTACACAGGTAAGAATTTTCTGAAGACCATCCTGATCTTCATTTTCAATGGCTTTTTTAATATTTGAAAGAGAGCTTTCAAAAGTTGAAATCATCGAAAGAAGTTCCTTTTTATTCGAAAGGAAAAGCTCAGTCCAAAGTGGTGCATTAATCAAAGCAATACGTGTCAGATCTTCGTAACTTCCACCACCAAATGCAGTAATCTTATTATCTTCGGCGCTGTCTACAAGAGCTGATGCAATTACATGACATAACTGTGAAGTAAATGCAATTTTATGATCATGAGTAATATAATCAGTTTCAATAATGCGTTTAATTCCAAGTTTAGTAACAAGTTCTTTCATTAACGAAATTGTTTCACTTTTGTTTGTTGATTGAGGCATAAGAATATAGTTTCTACCTTCGAAAATACATTGATTCGAACCGGAATAACCTTCTTTTTCATTTCCTGCCATTGGGTGCCCAAGAATAAAATCCACATCACTTCTGATAATACTTTTTTCACCTGCAAAAATATTTTCTGCAATCAATGTTTTTACACCGGAAATATCTGTTACAACAGATCCTGGCTTAAAAGAATCTTTATGTTCAATTAAAAAATTCAAAGTTGCTTTTGGATAAAGACAGATAAAAACAAAATCACAAGAATTAAGCATTTCATTTGTCTGATCAGGAGTAAATGCCTTGTCGATAATTTTGTCTTCAAGGGCCTGGTTCAAGGAATTAATATTTTTATCCATGGCATAGATTTTTCCATTAGAATCATTTTCAAATCCATTTTTACCAAGGGAATAATTTGCCTTAAACACTTTATCCTTAATTCCCTTTGCAATTGATCCTCCCATAAGACCAAGTCCTACAAAGCCAAATGTCATATCTTTCAATTCTTTCATTTCTCTATCCTTTAATTAATGCAGAAATATTCTGCCATCATTTATTTTCTGTGTAACTGCAAACCTTTTTTAAACTGGGGAATTCGTGCACAGGCTGTTGTGTCAATACCGCTTCTGTCTCCTCTTTGCAAAAAGTGATATGCAACTCCGGCAATCATTGCACCATTATCACCACAAAGCTTTAACGGTGGAAAAATACAGTTAAGGTCAGTACGTTCAGCAAGCATTTCGCGAAGTCGGGAATTTGCAGCAACCCCACCTCCTGCAACAACAGTTTTAAGACCTGTATCATCAACAGCTCTTAAAAGCCGGCTTACAATTGTCTTACAGGCAGTCTCCTGGAATGCGGCACACATATTTTCATCTGATTTTTCATAGCCTTCATTCCAGAACATATCACGCTGATGAATAACCGCAGTTTTAAGACCACTGAAAGATACATCATAACGATGTTCTGCGCTATCCAGCTTTGGCATAGGAAAGCTAAAAGCTCTCCTTTCACCTTTCTTTGCCATATTATCGATAATCACACCACCCGGATAACCAAGCCCATAAAATTTTGCAACCTTATCAAATGCTTCACCAACAGAATCATCAACAGTTGTTCCCATAACTTCAATATCATCAAAGCCGGAAACTTTACATATAATACTGTGACCACCAGAAACCAAAAGACCGATATACGGATAAGGAATATCATTTGCAAGATGAGAAGCATACAAATGTCCAAGCATATGATTTACCGCAATAAATGGCTTGTTCAATGACCATGCAAGTGTCTTTCCAAATGTAAGTCCAACAAGAAGAGAGCCCATAAGACCAGGTCTGTTTGTAGAAGCGATAGCATCAATATCATCAAGAGTAAGATTAGCTTCTTTTAATGCCTGTTTTACAACCGGCAAAATCCACTCAACATGTTTACGACTTGCAATTTCAGGTACAACGCCCTTATACACTCTATGAAAAGGAATTTGGGTTGCAACAACATTGCTTAAAATTGTCTTTCCGTCTTCTACAATTGCGCAGGCTGTTTCATCACAGCTTGATTCAATTCCTAAAACCTTCATCTATATAAACCTCTATTTTTTTCCTTTACAGTTTGAAACGGTTGTAATTACATAACCTTTAGCTTTAAGTTCAGGATATACATCCTTCAATACTTGACTAAGCCAATCAGCAGACCAGACATGACCGATCATAATTACAACACCTTCTTTATTAGCTTTATCCACATTCTTTCTGATAAGCTCTATAGCCTTTGTACGCATTGTAAGGCCCTGGTCTTTTTCAGCCTGTGTTAATTTATTATCAAGGAATAATCCATTTCTTTCATAATACGAATATCCCAAAGCATTACAAACATACGGAACCTGCGTATCTTTATTAGTTCGTGAATCAAGAAAGAACACTCCATTGTCACTTGCATATTTCATTATGACTTCCATCTTGTGTGCATCAGCTGTAATTGCAGAACCTTCATGATTATTGAAACCTGCAATAGGTCCCACCTCATCAAAATTCTGTGCAAGTATCGCCCTTATCTCACTGTCACTCATATCAGGTTTTATAGCACTAGGACCTGGATTAACAGCATCATTTACAGACTGCATAGGCTGATGCAACATAACTTCTTTACCTGCAGAACGAATTTTCTGTGCACATTCTTTTGAATGAGCAAGCTTTGGAAGAACGGCAATGGTAAGTGGCATCTGAAGAGATGTAAATTTTTCAAGTTGAGAAAGATTCTGTCCTCCGTCATCAAGAAGGAATACAATCTGAGCTTTATTTACTGCCTGTGGAAAATTAAACGATGTAGAGTGCTGTGACTGCTCCTGCTTTTTCTTTTCTTCTAAAGCGTTCAGTTCTGCTTCTTTCTTTTTCTGCTCTTCAATAGCTTTTGCTTCTGCGGCTTTTCGTTTCTGCTCTTCTAATGCCTTTTTTTCGTCAGCTTTTTTTTCTTTCTCTTTTTGAGCCTTTTCAGCTGCTTCCTGTCTGTCAAGGGCATCTTTTTCTTTCTGTGCTTCTAATGAGAATTTTTCAAGATCCCTGCTAAGTTTATCTTCTTCAGTAAAAACTTCTTCAGGCGGTTGCGAGGAATTTTTATCTTTATCTTTTTTTGAATTATCTGCTTGAGGTTTTTCTACAGGAGTTTTTGGTTTTTCAACTTCTGAATCAGCTGTCTTTGGTAAAAGGAATTTTACGGAAAGAAGAATTATTGCGGCAATTAGAATTCCTATAACGAACCATAAAACCTTTGTATGATCTAATTTAACTCTTTTACTTTTTCTAGCTCTGGAAGTTCCGGAGCTTTTCTTTGTAGTGCGCTTTGTTTTTGATGTACCGCTTTTTTTAGTATTGCGCTTTTTTGACTCCAAAATAAAACCTCAGAAAAAAAAATAAGAGATGAAAGTAATACTTTCATCTCTTATTTTATAATTTAACTCTCTTAATGTCCATAATGCCGTATATAAAAAGATAACGGTTATATGCAATTAAATGTCGCTTATTAAACTCCCTCCGAATTTACCCTCTCTAAGATAAACTCTCTTAATAAACGACATAAATAATATAGCAATTTCTATGCCAACTTTACTAAATTAGTATTAAAATTATTAAAAAACGGTTTAATTACTTATAATATAAAGAATTAAACCGTTTTCTATTCTTCGAAAAAACTTTACTGATTATAAATTCTATTAATGCTTCTTTACCAGTGTATGATTTTTTGTATAATTTTATATACAATCACTAATTGTCATGTTTTTAGTATCTTTTTATATACAGTAATAAAAAATCTTACAAAATTTCACATAACATGTTAAATTTTGTATACAAAAAGATACAGTTCTTAACATAATCTTATAAAACTTCACTAAATACGACATTTTGGGATGAAATATCAATGTTTGAAGCCTTAACTGTAATTGTATCATTCAAATTAAGCGGTTTAGAAGGAACCAGTGTAGTCTGCTGAGCAAGAGATGGAATCATAAAAACACAAAGATTCCCCTTCTGTTCAACAAAAACCGCTTCCCCTGTCCAATCAGGATTTTGTAAAAGATAAACAAGTGTCCAATGCATATTGCTTTTTCGTTCAACCTTCTTACAGGCAATAGCAGCTTCATCACCAGCACTTATTCTTTCAAGCATAGTATTTTTATCTATTAATTCTCTGCCATCAAGAAAAGCTCTAAGCTGCTGATGAGCTATCAGATCGGAATAACGTCGTAATGGACTGGTTACCTGACTGTACATACCAATTCCAATTCCTGCATGAGCAGCCGGTGTTACACCTACACTTCTTCTATGCATGGATTTTACAGTTTTAAATTCCCCGGCAAGCCCTGGTGGCAGTGTTTGAGGAATATCCGGCGCTTCCTGACTTACATAAGGGAATGCAATATTATTTTCAAATGCAAAGTGAGCAGCACCCTCACCGGCAAGCAGCATCATTTCACGAACAACATCGGCGGATTCATATTCTGTAATTTTACAAATTGAAACTTTTTTTGTGTCAGGGTCAACAGTAATATGAACTTCCGGAAGATTAATATTTACCGCTCCCTGTGAATTTCTTCTAATAATATTTTTTCTTGCAATTTCAAACAATGGTTTTAATTCAGGGGAATCCTTTTTCTGATCTGCATCTTCATAAGTAATACATTCAACATTTACTTTGGTCTTAAATACCTTACACTCTTTTATTGAACAATTATCTTCAAGCAAAAGTCGGAATGACAATGCAAGACTTTCTCTTTTCAAACCAAGGGCATAATCACTTAAGGATTCTTCAGCCAGCATACGACTTGCACCTTCAGGAATATATAGAGTTGCACCTCGATCTCTTGCTGCTTTATCAATTGAGCTTTCAGGCATTACTGTACTTGCAGGATCTGCAATATGAACCCAAAGATAAGTTCCATCAAATGCAATGGCGTCATCAGGATCCTTTGACCATTTATTATCAATAGCATAGGCAACACCAGGAACAATAAGACGCTCTTCTTCAGGAGGTGATTTTAACCCTTCTTTTGCAGACTGCACAGACAGCCCCCATCTGAATGGATAAGGATTTCTTGTATAATCCCAAATTCCTGTATCGATCAGAAGCTTGTGAGCCTTTTCAACATCCTGAGAAAAACCAGCATCAGCCAATGTCTTTGATTTATCCGTTTTACCTAATGCAAATGCTTCTACATCTCCCATAAAAATGGAATCTTCAGGTAACAACTGTTTCTGCTTTAAACGCATCAGAAAATTCTGTCGTTCTTCCTTTTCATGTTCTTTTTCATTTTTCTTTTTCTTAAGAACTTCAATTTCATCAGCAGTAGTAAGCTTAAATTTTAATGCAGCTTTACCATCAATTAACTTAAACTGCAGACTTTTTACAAGAGAATTAAAAATGAACCATGCCTTTTTATCATTAAAATCGCTGTCAACAAGTTCTGCAAGTTCAGAAAATTCTATATCAGAACAATTATCTGAATTAAGAAGTTCCCAAGCTTCACAGATTTTATTATCAATCTGATCATCATTATATTTTATTAATTCTTCGAAAGAATATTTTGCAGGGGATTCAGAAGTTGAAAGAAGAACAATATCTTTATCTCGAACTTTTTGTTCCTGGCATATAAAATTTTTTGATCCGAATTTAGAAATATTTTCTTCGGTCAATGGAAATGAACAGAATTGAATTATAAATTTGTCACCTTCAATATCATTAACAAGGGCAATTTGATTTTTATAAAGGACAATAGAATTTTTTCTAATCATGAAGAGAATATAGCATAATTAATAGTAAGAGTATATAAAAAAAAGCGAACCCCGATTTCTCGAAATCCGCTTTTCTTTCTGCGACTATTAATAAGTCTAGTAATTAATTACCATTCTTTTTTAATGTCATCAACGATGTTCATTTCTGTTTCAACATCGAAGAATTTAGCCTTGTCCATATTAGGAATAAGGTTAACTGTTTCACCAACACGGAACTGAATGTTTGCTGTTGTTTTAGCAATAAGGTTCTGTCCCTTGTTTGATGTAAGATAAAGGTGTGTTTCAGCACCCAATGGTTCTTTGTTAGAAATCTTCATCTGCATAGCGCCTGAAGATGGTTTTTCTGAATATTCAACATCTTCTGGACGAATACCGAAGAATACTTCTTTACCAACATATTCCTTGAGGCGTTTCTGGTGTTCTGCAGAAGGAACAACATCGAATGCTCCTTCTTCACAGATTATTTTTCCACCCTTTTCAAGTACTTTTACCTTGAGGAAGTTCATTGGAGGTGTTCCGATGAATCCTGCAACGAATTTGTTGATTGGGTTGTTATAGAGGTACATTGGAGCACCGATCTGCTGGATAACACCGTCTTTCATTACAACGATCTTATCACCCAGTGTCATAGCTTCGATCTGGTCGTGTGTTACGTAAATCATTGTAGCCTGAAGTCTGTTATGGAGAGCTGCAATTTCTGCACGCATTGTTACACGAAGCTTAGCATCAAGGTTTGACAATGGTTCGTCAAACAAGAATACTTTTGGATTACGAACGATACAACGTCCTACAGCAACACGCTGTCTCTGTCCACCAGAGAGAGCCTTTGGCTTACGAGCAAGATACTGTTCCAGGTCGAGCTGTTTAGCAGCAGCTTTTACACGACGGTCGATTTCGCTCTTGTCCATACGACGGATCTTAAGTCCGAATGCCATATTGTCATATACTGACATATGTGGATACAAAGCATAGTTCTGGAATACCATGGCGATGTCACGATCTTTTGGTGGAACATCGTTCATTTCTTTTCCATCAATGAAGAGTTTACCTTCAGAGATATCTTCGAGACCAGCGATCATACGAAGAGTTGTTGATTTACCACAACCTGATGGTCCTACGAAAACACAAAGTTCTTTGTCTTCGATAGTGATATTGGAATTAGTTACGGCGCGAACGTTGCCTTCGTAAATCTTTCCAATACTTTTAAGTTCTACTTTAGCCATTAAAGGCCTCCCATTTATTTTGGCTCAGAATCTGAACCAAATTTATATTATTAATTCAATTTTACGATAGATTTTGTTAGAAGTCAAATTTATATTTTGAATTTTTATCGAATTTTTGGGAATTCCCATAAAAAAAGACCTGATTTTTTACTATAAAATCTTTATTTTTTCTGAAGAACAATAACGGTTAAATCCTGATTAACAGGATTATCCTGAGTATAATTTTCAAACATATCGAGGATATAACGAAGTTTAGCTTCTGCGGTTTCACCTGTACTCTGCAAAAAAGCCTGGCGGATACGATCTTGACCGAATGGTTCTCCCTGATTATTTGCAGTTGTTTCAAATGCTTTTGAATAAAAAATAACCGCATCTCCTGCAGCTACAGTAAAACCAATACCTTTATAATCTGAAGTAATTTCTTTTGAACCAATTTCACCTTCAGTTTGTTCTGCATAATTATCAGAATCAATTTGAATGGCCATACACTTTGTGCCTTTCCCATTTCTAAAGAAAGCAGGAGAATGTCCCACATTTACATATTCAATACGATTATCAAATACACGAATAAGTATTCCGGTCAGAGAGTTATGAGCACTACCCTTTTCCTGTAAAATACATTCATTTATATTGTGCATAATCTTTGTTAATGGCGTCATACGACCCTCAACAAATTTTTCAACAACAACCTGTTTGGCAAGTGTTGTAACGTGACTTAAAGATTCACTGTCACCTGAAGTTTCAAACAGAGCCAATCCTTGAAGATGATTTTCTTCTGTAAAGAAATCGTACATATCCTCTGCTTGATTTTTGAAAGGTTTGAAACAATATGCAATCTCGTAATTATCAAGAACAGGAGACTGTCTGAGAGTAAGATTTTTTTTCAGAGGTAAGGCTGCCTGTGGCGGCATCATAACAATCTGGGAATCATATGAAGGTTCCTGTTGACTAGGATGAACAACAACTACGGCTTTCGAAACTTCTTCCTGCAATTCAACAATTTTTTTCTTTGAAATAAGGAACATTACAGCAAACAGAGATATTGGCCATCCCCACAGACTAACATAAGGAAGATAATTAATATTTAACCCCGCGTGCACAAATGAATCAAAGAGAATACACAAAACCACAGGCGAAACACAAAGAGTAAGTTTGAAAGAATTTTTCTTTCCGTTATTCAGTTCCCAAATTAAAACAAAAAGAATATGGACCACACCAGGCAAGAAAGCAATATAGGGAATGTAACTTACAAAGCCATAACAGAATCGTTCCGGAATAAAACAATAAATAATCTGAGGAACAACAAGAATTACACAACGAAGAATAAAATGCAATCTTGAACATTTCCTTTCAAAAAATTCATCAAGAAACAATGTAAATACAACAAGAATATTAGCAGGAATAAAACATGCGGTGATTTTATTGAAAATTCCATAATATAATTTATAAAAACTTAAGAAAGGAATTTCCGTGATGTAATACAACGAAAGATTAATTACTGATAAACAGCATAATACTGAATAATATAAAATATCTTTTTTCTGATTTATATTAAAAAACACTTTGAAGCAGTAAATTCCTGCAAGAAGAAGAACAAATCCGAAAACAAGATAGATATGGCAGCTCCAGAAACAATCTGAAATCCATGCATTTTTTGCAACATCGTGAAGACCAATAAATGCATTTGACCGTAAATATCCTTTGTTGCGAACATAAATTTCAATAGTAATTGTATTCACACCTGGATTTAAAAGTTCTTCAGGAATTTCGTAATAACGTGGCTCTGTTCCAGATGAATATCGGCGGTCTTCATCATAGCCTGTTGAGCCGATCAGATAGTGGTTTAAATATGTTCTGTCAGAATATGAAATCCGGCCAAGGTAACAGGAAACATCTTCCTTTTGCAATTGTGAAGGAAGAATAAAAGTTTTAGTAAGGTAAATTGTTCCTTCACGTGTTGGTAAAAGATTCTGCAGATTTTTTAAATCCACATCATTTAGTAAATAAAGATCCACTTCTTCCAGATCAGGATTTTCAAGAGAATACTTCCAGCCGGAATCAAGCTGAATTCTATCACTGAAATTTTCGTTACATGAAAATATCAGAAATGAGGAAATTAATAGAAGAAATAAAAATTTTCCAACAGAATTTTTCATAGAAACTATATCATTATAGGTAAATACTACATTTTTTACTAGACTTGTAATAGAAATATATCTATTCAATCTCGACTAATATTCCACAATTTTATATAGTCAATCTTAATGAAATTAAATTAGCAAGGAGTCCGATTCTTATGACTAAGATTTTAGACTGGAAAAAATATACAGAAGTAGCGCGACGTGTTGTTGCTGAAGGTTGTGTCCTTCTTGAAAATAAAGATAATGTACTTCCACTTAAAAAAGGCTGTAAAGTTGCAGTATTCGGAAGAATCCAGCATAACTACTACAAAAGTGGTACTGGTTCAGGAGGAATGGTAAATGTTACTGAAGTAACAGGAATAACTGACGGACTTAAAAATTCCGGACTCGTTAAGGTCGATACTGAACTTGAAAAAAAATATCTTGAATGGGAAAAGGAAAATCCTTTTGAAGTAGGAATCGGTTGGGGACAAGAACCATGGTGTCAGAAAGAAATGCCAGTAACGCTGGAGCTTGCTGAAGAATGTGCCAAAAGAAACGATGTCGCTTTAATCATTATTGGTAGAACTGCCGGTGAAGACAAAGATAACCTTGAAACAGAAGGGTCATGGTATCTTACTTCTCTTGAAAAGGAAATGATTAAAAATGTTTCAACTGCTTTTGAAAAAACAGTTGTTGTTTTCAATACAGGAAACATTGTTGATATGAACTTTGTAAAGGAATACAACGTAAAAAGTGTTCTTTATACATGGCAGGGAGGAATGGTCGGAGGCCTGGGCGTAAGCGACATCCTTACAGGTAAAGAAAATCCTTCAGGAAAACTTACTGATACAATTGCGTCCTCAATAAAAGATTATCCTTCAAGCTCAAACTTTGGAAGTCTGAAAGACAATGTATATGCAGAAGATATTTATGTAGGCTACAGATATTTTGAAAGTGCTTCAAAAGATAAAGTTCTCTACCCTTTCGGCTATGGCCTTTCGTATACAAATTTCAAAGTTACTGCAGGTGATTTTGAATTTGACAATGGAGGAAATCTTCCATCTGTTAAATTTGATGTAACTATAAAAAACACAGGCAGTTGTTCTGGAAAAGAAGTCATTCAGATTTATGTTAAACAGCCTCAAGGCAAATTAGGAAAACCTGCCCTTGTTCTTGCAGATTTTAAGAAAACTGCACTTCTTAAAAAAGGTAAAAAAGCAAAGCTTAAATTTGAATTTGATATTTCAAGAATTCGTTCTTTTGATGACACAGGTATTACAGGTAATATTGACTGCTTTGTCTGCGAAGAAGGTCTTTATGAAATATTTGCTGGTAACAGTATCAGAAATCTTTCTAAGATTGGAGATTTTACTCTTTCAGAAACAATTGTAATTGAAAAAGTTTCTGATTCTTTAAAACCTGTTACTTCATTTGAAAGAATGGCAGCTGCATATGATGAAAGTACAAAACAGCTCAATTTTATAAAACAGAAAGTTGAAGCTTCTTCTCCTTACCAGAACAAGCATCGAAATGATAATCTTTCTGAACTTGATAACTTCCTTGAAAGAAAAGATCTTAACCAGGATGTTCTTGCAGTACTAAAAACTTTGACTGATGAAGAATTGAGCTGTATTGTTCGTGGCGAAGGTATGGGAAGCCCAAAGGTAACAGCTGGAACTGCAGCTGCTTTTGGTGGTGTTTCAAAATCAATGAACGACAAAGGAATTCCTTGCTGCTGTTGTACTGATGGTCCAAGCGGAATCAGAATGGATTCAGGCTCTCAAGCGTTCAGTCTTCCTAACGGAACTTCACAGGCATGTACTTTTAACCCGGATCTTGTAAAAGAACTCTATTCCTTTACAGGTTGGGAAATGGTTTATAATAAAATTGATATTCTCCTGGGACCAGGAATTAATCTTAGACGTCATCCGCTTAACGGAAGAAACTTTGAATATTTCTCAGAGGATCCATACGTAACAGGAATTTTCGCATCGGCAATCATTGAAGGACTTCATTCAGCAGGTGTTACAGGCTCTCTTAAACATTTCTGCTGCAACAACCAGGAAACTGGCCGCTGGGTTTCTAACTCTGTTGTCAGTGCCCGTGCTCTCCGTGAAATATATCTTCCAGGATTCGAAATGGCTGTTAAGAACGGTGCTGATGTCATTATGACCTCATATGGTAGTGTCAATTCAATGTGGACTTCAGGAAACTATGACCTTGTTACCCAGATTCTGCGCAAGGATTGGGGATTTACAGGCATTGTTATGACAGACTGGTGGGCTATGTCCAACGATGAAGGAAAAGAACCGGTCCGCTTTAATATTGCACAGAATGTAAGGGCACAGAATGATCTTTACATGGTTGTTCCTGATGCTGCAGAAAATGCACATAATGATAATACATTGACAGCCCTTCAAGCAGGTGAACTTTCAAGAAATGAATTATTACGATGTGCTTACAATATTGTTTCATTCTTAAAGAAAAGTCATGCACAATCACGTCTTGAAAACCGTGATGTAAAAGTTGTAATTAAAAACCGAAAGAAAACAGCAATGGATGGAGCAACTGATAAAATCGTATATTACGATACAGTCGATGGACTTTCAATTCCATTGGATCATGTTGATACTTCCCGTGGAAAATCATACAGCTTTGGTATTGTTACAAAGGACCAGAGCTTATATCGTATTGAGCTTGTAGGAAAAACCGGCGACAACGATCTTGCACAGGTAAACGTAAGTGTTTCCTATAACGGAGTTAATATTGCAGTTCTCTGCTGGAATGGAACCCATGGTGCTTATGAAACAAAAGGACTATCAATGGATCGTCCTTTAAATAGGAATGTTGTTGTCAATCTTTACTTTGCACAAAGCGGTCTAACTTTAAAAGAATTCAAGATTACAAAAATTAAAGATAATAACTAAAAAAAATTAGACGCACAGTTTTACTCTATGCGTCTTTTTTTATATAAATTTACAGTCCTATTTTCTTAAAGATCCAAATACTTTCTTAATACTATCAGATGCATATCCAAAAGGATTATCACGGATTTTTTCTTCCTCTTCTGCAATCTTTACAAAAAGCCCATCAAGAGCTTTTTCTGTTGCAAATTGAGCAAGATCAACCTGAACAGCGGGGAATGGTTCTGACTGACCAGCAAGTCTTGCAACAGAATTAGGAATTGCACCATATTTATTATAGTTTGTAACAAGAGTAGACCATGCAGTTGAAGCAGACACACCAGCAACAAGTGGCTGATCAAGGGCCTTTGAAACTTTTGGTTTATAAAGACTTACAAGTTTATCATAGCATTTGTCACGCAAATACTGTGTTGCAGCATCTCTTCTACCTGTAACAATTTTAACACCATCTGTTACAGTCATACCTTTAATCGATGAAGTAAAAATTGAAACAGTATCTTTTGCAGCACACTCTGCAGTTCTATTTAATCTTAACACTACATCGTTAGCAAGTGTCTGACCACCTGGTATTTGTGTCAAAATCTGAATAATTGGATCAGCCTCTTTAGGAAGCATAATTTTAAGTGCAGCATTTTTATAATAAGAATCAGTTTTTGAAAGATTTCTAGATGCACTACTAATTCCTTCTACAAGGGCATCTTTCATGGCTGTAATTGCTTCTTCATTTGTAAAGGAATATGACTTACCAGAATAACCGCCAAGCATTCCATCAGCAAAATCTGACAAAGTTGAAAGACACGAAGTAAATAGAATTAAAGAGCTGAAAATAGAAACAGTTAAAAAAATAGATATTAATTTAATATAATTTTTCTTCATGACTATTATAATAAACTTTAATATTTTCTTTGACAACGAAATAATACAAATTATATCATTTAATTCAGAGCCTTACTTAAGCTGCCATTTTCCATATTCATCAAGAACTTCTGCTTTAATACTTTCCATTGGACGCCATACTACAGAAATAGAAAAGTATGGACTGAAATCATAGTATTTTGATCCGTCATTCTGAGTAACAAGTCTTGGTTCAATTTTAAAGTCTGCTCTAAAATCCCAGTCATGGAGATCATGACTCAAAGTAAAGTTAAGGGATTTTAATTTAAAACCGCTGGATTTTCTTAATGATTCGTCATCAAATCTAAAGGAATTAAACAGATCAACGAACATATTTTCCTCACCAGGAATTCGGCCAGGATTTCCTAATCCACTTTGAACATATCTATACAATACATCATTTCTTGATGTTGCACTAAATTCAAAATCAAGAAAATTATTGATTTTGAATTTTAGGCCAGGACTAAAAATAAAATAGGAATTAGTAGGACGAATAAAATCAATAACAAGACTTGTTGATAAAGTTGGGGCAATAGTAACCTTGTCAGATGCAAACTTAAATGCAGTGGTAGATGGTAAAGTATAAGCAAGACTTGCACTATAAGGAACAAAAGCTTCCTGGTTAGTAGAAACCCATCCCTCATCTGTCCTAAAATCATAAGTGGCAGAATGTTTCATTGTATATGCAAGCTGAAGACCTGAATAAGAAAGTGATAGTTTTAATGCGTCAGGACGATTTTCTTCTGTATCGTAATTAAATGATTGAGATAAATTAACCTTGTTATTAAAGAGCGAAACAGTTAGACCTTCTCTTATCTGATCCTTAACCCATGACTTATCAGTAATACTTTTCTGGCGGATTCCAGCTTCTCCTGTTAATGTAACATATGGGAATCCTAGTTTAAGAGTACCATAATATTTTGCAAGCTGTGGAGGTAATGTTGAACTGAGTATAAGGCTTTGACTAAAATCTCCATCAAGTTCAACTGCACTTAATGTTAAATCAAGGGAATGTGTTGTTATGGAATCTGGATCAGAAAAATCAACTGTTAATCTTTCCCATTCAGGATTATCTGCATCCCCTATAAATTTTGTTCTGAAAAACTTAATCGATGTATTATATGACAACCCTGTATTTTTCAAAACAGGATTATAAATAAAAGGCTTTATTGAAACTGTATTTGAATTGACAATTTCAAATGATGAAGCAGTATAGTCAGACTGTTTAATTGATTTAATATTAGCAGCATCATAACCACCAAAAGTCTGATCTTCAAGCAAATATGGATGAACCTGATATGAAGGTCTAAAAGCCACAGAGTTATTCATTGATAAGAAATTATTCTTCCAGGACAAGCTGTCAGTAAAATTAACAGGAACTTTTAAGTATAAATAAGATGATTGAACTCTATCCCACTTAAAATCTGCACCAGTATCAAGCCCAGTTGGTGAATAAGTCAACTGTGTTCCAAAATCAGGCTGAATTGAATATCTTAAATTGAAAGAAAAATCTTTCTGAGAGCTTTGAGAAACTGAAGGTTTTAAAAATTCAATATTTCCAAGTCCGTCACGTTCAAAATCAAAACCACTATCAGAACTGACATTTTTTTCCGATGTTTCTGTTGAAGTGTTTTTAACAGGAATTGCAATTTCCTCTGGAGCAATTAGAGAAACTGGGAATTCAATATTGCTTTTAGCTTTCGTTTTCTTTTCAATGTCAGTAGAAAAAATTGTTCCTGAAATCGAAGCATTAAGTTTGATTGGAGTAATCTGTGATGGATAAAAAAACTTTCTGTCAGGTTTGTCAGTTCCAGCATAAGGAGTATTGTCTTTATAAGTTTTTGCTGCAAAAGCAATTGAAGAATTGAAGCTCGAAATAGTTGCAGAATCAATATATGGTTTTATTGAATCAGGCAATTTAATTGTGTAATTTCCTGAAAGATCCCATGTGAATGAAGTAATTTCTGAAGCATCTCTTTTTTGTGTTTCTGTAGTTGTTGTATTTTCGGCAACAGGATTATTCAAAAGATAAGAAAACCAGTCCATTGTTTCACTACGATCACCAAAATCATAATTGAAATATGGATCAGAATAAATCGGCATATTGAGAGTTAATGAAAACGGTTCATTGATTCCGATCTTAAAGCCGGCTTTATACCTGAAAGGTAATTTTGCTCCCATAAAGTCAGATGTTTCGTAATCCCGTTGTCCATTTGCATTGAAAGGTAAATATACATTTGGATATGAAGTTGTATATATCGTATTTCCAAATCCAAGATATACATTACCTTCCAGCACACTGAAAAACTTATTAGGCTTGAATACACCATCAAGACCAACTCCGAATCCAAGATTTGAATACCAGTCAGCCATCAGCTTTAAATAGTTAGAAGTATCTCCAGTATAAACCGTATCAAGATTATGAAGAACAATTCCTTCAAGCTTCTGATCCATCAACTTTGTTGGTTTTATGAAGTTAAAATATTTTGCAACATCATCTGAATCAGAACTACTGCTTAACGAATTATTAGTCGGTTCAAGAGGTTTACGTCCATATAAATATGTAGTTGTCTGAACAAAAAAACCTGCACGATTTCTATAACCAAAAACAGGATTAAATACAAGTTCATCTTTTGGATAATAAAATGCAGGAAGATAAAATACAGGAATATTATCAAGAAACAAAACTGCATTCAAGAATGCAAATTCATTACCTGGCAAAAGCCATATGCGGGAAGCACGTATTTTCCAGTGAGGATTTATATCATCACAAAATGTTAATTCACCCTTTTTAAATGCAACAGTACCGGAATGATTTCTTGCAAAAACATCAGAGGCAACAACAAGTGTAGAACCTGTGGGCATATTTAATGTATTAGTATCTGCCTGAACAATTCGGCCATCATCAAATATTCCTTCGAGAGTTGACGTATTAAAAAGGACTGTTGCCGCACTTATATTTGAGACAGATCCACTTTTATCAGTCTGTTCCAGTTCAACATTACCTGCAGCATAAAGCATTTCGTGTTTTCTACTGTATGTAATTTCGTCTGCACTGATAATTGTTTTTGAAACACCTTTTACAACTGAAATCTGTACATTTCCTTCAAAAAGAATCTGATCATCCTGACCGTCTTTGCCTTTTACGTTACTAGACTTTAAGGCGTTAAGAATAGTAATGACAGTTTTTTCTTCATTTTCCTGGGCAATAAGATTTGAACAGACAAAAAAGAGACTGAGAATACAGATGAGTATTCTCAATCCAAATGGAGGAGCTTTATTTTTTCCGTTCAAATCAAAAATCATAAAATTTATTAAGCTTTTTTGAGCATGTCTTTTATAAACTGACCAGTGAAACTTTCAGGAACTTCAGCGACTTCTTCAGGTGTTCCTGTTGCAACAATTGTTCCACCCCTGAAGCCACCTTCAGGACCAAGGTCAATAAGATAGTCAGACTGACAGATTACATCAAGGTTATGTTCTATCATCAATACGGTGTTTCCCTGATCTACAAGCCGCTGCAGAACTCCCATAAGCTGCTTAACATCAGCAAAGTGAAGACCAGTTGTAGGTTCATCAAGAATGTAAAGTGTCTTTCCAGTTGAAGTTCTTGCAAGTTCGTTTGCAAGTTTTACACGCTGAGCTTCACCACCAGAGAGAGTCAAGGCAGACTGACCAAGCTGAATGTATCCAAGACCTACAGATTTAAGCATTTCAAGTTTTCTTGAAATATGAGGAATATGGGCAAAGAAATTACATGCTTCTTCAATTGTCATATTGAGAACGTCTGTAATATTTTTTCCTTTATACATGACCTCAAGTGTTTCTTTGTTAAAGCGCTTTCCGTTACATACATCACACTGGATAAATACATCAGGAAGGAAATTCATTTCGATTGTTATAGTTCCAGCCCCCTGACAGTTTTCACAGCGGCCGCCTTTTACGTTAAAGCTGAATCTTCCCTTTAAATAGCCTTTTGCTTTTGCTTCTGGCATTGATGCAAAAAGGTCACGGATTTCATCAAACACGCCTACATAAGTTGCAGGGTTACTGCGAGGAGTTCTTCCGATTGGGCTCTGGTCGATGTTGATTACCTTATCAATATTTTCAAGGCCTTCAATTTTTTTGAATGCACCTGTTTCATAATTTGTTCTCATCAGTTTGTTGCTTACAGCAGGATAAAGAACGTCACTTAATAAAGTTGACTTTCCAGAACCAGAAACACCTGTAATACAAGTCATCGCTCCAAGCGGAATTTCTATGCTGACATTTTTTAAGTTGTGTTCAGACACACCAGAAAGCTTAAGGAATTTTCCATTCCCCTTTCTGCGTTCTTTCGGAATGTCCATTTTTATCTTACCAGCAAGGTACTGACCCGTAACACTGTCTTTTACCTTCATTACCTGCTCTGGAGTACCAGATGCAACAACGGCACCACCATGGACACCAGCCCCAGGGCCGATATCTACGATCCAGTCAGCAGTACGAAGTGTCTGTTCATCGTGTTCAACAACAATCACGGAATTTTTTAAATCACGGAGATAAGTCAGAGTATCAATGAGGCGCTGGTTATCTCTCTGATGAAGACCAATTGAAGGTTCATCAAGAATGTACATAACCCCTGTCAAAGCAGAACCGATCTGAGTTGCAAGACGGATACGCTGAGCTTCACCGCCAGAAAGAGTTCCAGCACTTCGTTCAAGTGTAAGATAATCAAGACCTACATTCTTCAAAAAGTTGAGGCGGGAATTAATTTCTTTTAAAATCTGACTTGCAATCTCTGTCTGTGTCTTTGTAAATTTTGTCTTTTCAAAAAATTCAATTGATTCAGAAACGCTGAGTTCACAAAGTTCCATGATATTTTTTTTGCCTACAGTTACACCTAAAGCTTCTGGACGAAGTTTTTTTCCATGACAGCAGGAACATTCTTTATGAGCCATGTATTTTTCAAGATTCTGTTTCATACTGTCGCCCCAGGCTTCAACATAACGGCGATTCATGTCATTGATGATTCCAGGGAATGGTTCAAAATATTCAGACATTCCAGAACCTGACTGCTTGTAATAAATCCAGTGAAGAGGCTTATCACTTCCGTAAAGGATTACCTCCTGCTGTTTTTTTGTAAGATCTTCAAATGGTGTATCAAGACTGAATTTATATTCTTCTGCCAGAGCTTTAAATCTTGTTGTATTCCAGGCAGAGGTTGGATTATAAGGAAGGATTCCGTGTTCGTTATAAGATTTGGATTTATCTGGAATCATAAGATCAACATCAAATTCCATTTTCTCCCCAAGACCAGTACATTCCGGGCAGGCACCAAATGGATTGTTGAAAGAAAAAAGTCTAGGCTGAAGCTCTGGAATTGAAATCCCACAGTCAGGACATGCATTTTTCTGACTGAACATCACTTCTTCTTCTGAGTGACCCTCGCCTACATCAATGCGTTTTACTACAGTAATAAGACCATTTGCACTGTTAAGAGCAGTTTCTACAGAATCAGCAAGGCGTTTTCTGATGTCGTCTTTTAAAACGATGCGGTCGATTACAAGTTCGATTGTATGTTTTTTCTGCTTATCAAGTTTTACAGTTTCTTCAAGGTCTGCCATAACGCCGTCAATTCTGGCACGGGCAAAACCGCTTTTTTTTGCATCTTCAAAAATTTTCTGATGCTCACCTTTTTTTCCGCGGATTACAGGAGCAAGAATCTGGATTTTTGTTCCTTTGTCCCAGGCCATAATTGAATCGATGATCTGGTCAACAGACTGTTCATGGATTTCGTGGCCACAGTTCGGGCAGTGGGCAGTTCCTGTACGGGCAAATAGAAGACGGTAATAATCGTAGATTTCTGTAACAGTCCCTACTGTTGAACGTGGATTTTTATGGGTAGTTTTCTGTTCGATGGAAATTGCAGGAGAAAGACCTTCGATAAGATCAACGTCAGGTTTATCCATTGTTCCAAGGAACTGACGAGCGTAGGAGGAAAGACTTTCTACATAGCGGCGCTGACCTTCTGCAAACAAAGTATCAAAAGCAAAACTGGACTTTCCCGATCCAGAAAGACCAGATACTACAACCAGCTTATTACGAGGAATATCGATATCAATATTTTTAAGATTGTGTTCACGGGCACCGCGGACACTGATTTTTTCGCCATCAACAGGATTAATATTCATAGTATGTAATTATAGTAAATTTTTTGAGCTAATACAATGAACTTTCTTTCTATTTAATGCTTATCTGCTTTCCATTTCTCTGTGTCTTTTGCCATTTCCATCGAATTAAATTTTTAACTTCCTGGTTATTCTGTTGCGATTATCATTACTCAACGGGTCAAATCCTTTACCCACTTATATTTTTTAAAATGTATAAGCATCCAAGGAATCTTACCAACTTCATCTATACAAGTACATGCATAGACAATGATTACAGGCCAATGAAAAATGAATGTTCCAAGAAATGCCAAAGGAATTGCAAGTCCCCACATACAGGCTGCAAGGCTGTAAACATCAAACATAGTATCTCCGCCACAGTCAAAAATTCCGTTTATGACAATTCCATTTACACACCGTCCAAACATGTAAACACTTGTTACCAGCATCATCTGAACAAGATACTTATTTGCCGCATCAGTCAATTTAACAAAATGAGAAACAACAGGAGTCAAGGCAAGCATTAGGACTGTAATTATTGCACCACACCAAAAACTAATAATAAGAAGTCTCTGTCCATAAAGTTTTCCTTTATCAAGATTTCCTGCCCCAAGTTCATTTCCAATCATGATTCCTGCAGCAGTAGAAATTCCGTTACAAAAACAGCATAAAAGTTCACGAACTACTGCAGTTACTGAATTAGCAGCAGTTGCATCAGTGCCCAGATGCCCCATAAATGCACTGTAAGAAGTAAATCCAATTCCCCAGAAAAGACCAGCCCCTAAAAGCGGCCACAAGCATTTCAAAAAATCGCCAAATAATAGCCTGTCATATACGAAAGTATATTTTATCTGAGGATGTATGTAACTTTTTTTATAGGAAATTCCAACTACCCACACTACTTCAACTATGCGAGAAATCAAAGTAGCAACGGCAGCACCTTCTGCTTCCATTTTTGGAATTCCGAAAAGCCCGAAAATGAAAACAGCATTCATAATAATATTGATTAACACTGTACAAGAACTGATTGTGGCAGTACGGCCAGGATGATCAGAAACCTTCATCATTGTAAGATAACACTGAGAAATTCCTGTTATAAGATATGACCAGCCTGCAATTTTCAGATATTTTGCACCGATGTCTATAAGTACTTTTTCATTTGTAAAAATCATCATCAGGTACTGCGGAAAAATCAGACAGCCGATGAAAAATAAAACAGAGATTCCAACGCTTAATTTTAAAGAAATATGAAACAGCTTATTAAGGGCTATTCTATCCTGCTTTCCCCAGTATTGAGCACCAAGAATTGATTCTGCCATAGTAATGGAAAAAATGAACATATTCTGTACAAACTGAATCTGAGTTGCCAGAGAAACAGCTGACATGGCATTCTGTTCAATATGCCCCAGCATCAAAGCATCTGCTGCGGCAACAGACGCAAGCATCAAGCTTTGAAAAGCTACTGGAAGAGCAATATGAAACAGTTTATTAAAAAAATCTTTATCAGTTCGAATATCTACTTTAGTCATAATTATATAATTACAAAAAATCCATTTTTATTCTACCGAAACAACAAAAGAGTTGTCATAGAGACTTTTCATATATAATGAAATACGCGGATACAAAGGCTCAGTTTCGTCCCCGAACTTTTTTTTAAGCAGGTCAGCAATTTCCTTTACCGACCTTTTCCCATCAATCTGCTGCTTCTTAGGAGTTGCACCAAGAATATAACCAGTTTTCAAGTCCTGAGACATATCACCTGCCCCACCGGCAGTATAAAGTTCATTTATTGAGATATCACAAGGGAATAATACCGATTCACCACCAAAAACAACAATTGCAGGAATCAACACAAACCATGCAAGGATTCCGCCGGCAAAAAGATAAGATGAAATTTTAAAGCCACAGATTATTCTATCATAAAAATTTTGTAAAAAAAGGAATTGTAACACTTCCCTTTTAGTATTATTTTTCTCGTGATATAATAACACTATGATTACAAATGAATTAAAAATCGAACTCTTTGATAAAGCAAAAACAATGCTTAATTTTTCATATGCTCCATATTCCCACTTTCATGTAGGAGCAGCACTTCTTACAAAAGATGGAAAGATTTATACAGGCTGTAATATTGAAAATGCAGCTTATGGACCTTCAAACTGTGCAGAACGAACAGCATTTTTTAAAGCTGTAAGTGAAGGTATTTTAAAATTTGATGCAATCATGGTTGTAGGCGGTCCTAACGGTAAAATAAAGGATTACTGTCCTCCATGCGGAGTCTGCCGCCAGGTGATGATGGAATTCTGTAATCCTGATGAGTTTAAAATTTTCCTTGCAAAATCAAAAGATGATATTGTGGAATATACATTAAAGGAACTTCTTCCTCTTGGATTTGGTAACGCAGATTTGAATAAATAATCACCATCAACTCACAATCAATATTTCTATTCCTTACAATTAATTTTTGCATTCTATAATATCCATGTTATAATTGAAATATGAATAGAATTACAATCACAATTCCAAATGGAAAAACATTAGAAACTGCCCCTGGAACACGTGCCATTGATTTTATCGATGCTTTGACAGATGCTCCTGAAACAGTATATGCAGTTCGTGTAAACAACATGATCTGTTCCCTTAATAAATCACTTCAGACAGATTCAATTGTTGAACCTGTAATTGCAAAAAGCAAAGATGGTGCTGAAGTATATCGCCGTACCTTGTGCTTTGTAATGGAAGCTGCAATGCACGAAATCGATCCAAACTATCGTCTATTAATCGGTCACAGTCTTGGATACGGTTATTACTATACGCTTGCTGACGGAAACGGAATTCACCCGCCTTTGATTGAAAAACTAAAAGTAAAGATGGCGGAACTGATCAGCAAAAATCTTCCTATTGAAACATTCTCTCTTTCATATCAGCAGGCAATGGAGCTTTTCGAACAGGAAGGTCTTACAGATACAAGAAACCTGATGCGCTACAAATGTCCGCCTCGTGTACAGTTGAATATTCTCGGTGACTTTAAAGAAATGTACTTTGCACCACTTCTTGTTTCAACAGGATATTTAAAGACATGGGAAATCATTAAATACGGAAACGGCTTTCTATTAAGATTCCCTACATCCCAGGACCCTGACCATTTAACGGAGTTCCACGACATTCCAGAGCTTTTCAAAACTTATGAACGCTACAAAAAATGGGGAAAGCAGATCGGCGTTACAACTGCAGCCTCATTAAACGAACTTGTTGCAAACCGAAAAGTAAATGACTTTATTACAATTTCAGAAATTTTCCAGCAGAAATGTATTGCCGATATCGCTCAGGAAATTCAAAATCGCGGAAAAGTAAAACTTGTATTGATCGCAGGACCTTCAAGCTCCGGAAAAACTACAAGTGCTAAAAAGCTTGCCCTTGAACTTCAGGCAATTGGCTACACACCAAAAGTAATCAGCCTCGATTCCTACTACATCGGCCGTAACAAAACTCCAATCGGAGAAGATGGTAAGCCTGACTACGAATGCCTTGAAGCCCTTAATGTTCCTTTAATCAATCAGAACCTTCTTGACCTCTTTGACGGAAAAGAAATTACATTACCTGAATACGATTTTAAAACAGGCGTAAGTTCAATTACAGGACCAAAAATGCAGCTTGGCGAAAACGACATCGTCATCATGGAAGGAATCCACGGTTTAAACGATAAGCTTACTCCATCAATCAAGCCACAGAACAAGTTTAAGCTTTACCTCTCGCCTTTGACACAGCTTAACTTTAATGAACACAACAGAATCTCCACAAGCGACAACCGTCTTATCCGCCGCATTGTCCGTGATTCCCAGTTCCGCGGAAAATCAGCAGCCGGCACAATTTCTATGTGGGAAAACGTACAGAAAGGTGAACGGCTTTATATCTTCCCATTCCAGAACAATGCCGACGCAATCTTAAACACAGCATTGGACTACGAGCTTTCAGTTCTTAAGATTTTTGCAGAACCCCTTTTGAAGATGGTAACTCCTATGGAAAAGGAATATTCTGAAGCCTGCAGACTTTTAAGATTCTTAGATGTATTCCCTACAATCGATCCGACAGAAGTTCCAGAACGCTCAATTTTGCGTGAATTTATCGGTCACAGTAAATTTAAATACTAAAATAATCCGGAATTCAGGATTTAAATTCTGAATTCCGGATTATTTATTAAACCTTGCAGTTACCATATCATCAATGGTATCTTCTTCTTCCTTGGCTTCAAGCTCTTTGTAATCAGAAAGCTGTTTTTCTTTCAGCTTATTAAGGCTTTCTGTTTTCTGCAAAGCTTCTTTAAATGCTTCACGCTTTGTTTCTGTAAAAATTTTTGCTGCTGCAAGATCTTCTAAAAGCTTTTCTTCCTGTAGTTTAAGAAATGAAAAATAACTCTGCCCATTTGTAATAGCATTAAAATCTGTAGAACCAGAAAGTGATTTTTTTGCCTCAGCATGCTGCAAAGCAAGTAGATTTAAGTTATCCTGAATTTTAGTTTCTTCAGCCACAGCCTTTCCAAGTTCAATCTGAGCCTGTTCCTGCTGAAATTTTCTGAGAGATAAAACATCTTCAAGTTCAAACTTAAATTTCTTCATTCAATTTTACCGATTAATGAATGTTCAATGGGTCATTTTCTGTTCCAGATGAAGATGCAGCTTCAGCATTTGAGTTTGCAACTTCTGCAATTTCATGAACCATCTGGGCTGTTGTTTTATTTGTACTTCCAGCATCCTCGTCCATCTCGTTTTCAGGAATTTCAATTCCAGAAAGCTGTGCAAGCTTTAAAAGAGAATCATTCATTGTGCAGTGATCATATTCTTCCTGCTTTAAAAATTCCTCTATAGCCTCATGCATGTCGATTGCTTTATCTATTGCAGGTGAATTACCTTTCTGATAGGCACCTGTTGTAATCATAAGTTCATTGTTTTCGTATGAAGACATAAGTTCACGGACAATTCCACAGGCTTTTTTTGTCTGCTGTCCTGTAACACGGCGGGAAAGACGGCTTATACTCTGGAGAACATCAATTGCAGGATAATGATAGCTCTGTGCAAGCTTTCTACTAAGGACAATATGGCCGTCCAATGTACCGCGGACTTTATCTGTGATAGGTTCATTCATATCATCTGAGTCAACAAGAACATTATAGAAAGCTGTAATAGTTCCTTTATCGTTTGTTCCGGCCCTTTCCAGCAATTTTGGAATCATATCAAATACGCTTGGTGGATAACCTTTCTGTGCAGGAGGTTCTCCTTTTGCAAGACCAATTTCGCGCTGGGCATGAGCAAAACGGGTAACGTTATCAAACATAAACATAACGTCTTTTCCCTGATCTCTAAAATATTCTGCAACAGCAGTGGCAACATAAGAAGCACGAAGTCGACAGATTGAAGGCTGGTCACTTGTGGCAACAATTACAACACTTCGTTTCAAGCCTTCTTCACCAAGATCTCGATTAATAAAGTCCAATACTTCGCGACCACGTTCTCCAATCAAAGCAATTACGTTTACATCAGCATTTGTATTTCGGGCAATCATACTTAACAAAGTAGATTTACCTACACCAGAACCTGCAAAAATTCCCAGGCGCTGACCTTTACCTACTGTAAGTAAAGTATCAATTGCACGGACACCAGTTGTTATTCGTTTATCAATTGGACGACGTATCATTGGATCTGGTGGTTCACAGTCAGCAGGATAATAGGTTTCCGGAACAAGAGCACCTTTACCGTCACATGGAGAACCTGTTGCATCGATTACTCGGCCAAGAAGGCTTTTGCCAACCGGTACCTGGAGGGTCTTACCGGAGGCAACAACTTCACAGCCAACCTCGATTCCACGAGTATTTCCAAATGCAGAAAGTTTTACAGTTGTTCCATCAAGACCTACTACTTCAGCCATTACTGTGTTATTAAGACTAGGAACCCTGATTGTACAAATTTCACCAATGACGCTGCGTGGACCTTCACTTTGAATATCAAGTCCATTAACGTAAGTAACACGACCAACATAGTGAATAGTCGGTGTATCTTTAACTGTATTGAGATATTTATCTAAATTGAATTCAACATTGTAAGAAGATTTCATTCACCCACCCAAGAAATCTATCAATAATTTATTTGTTAAACTGTATTTCTATTTATGGCAAATTTTTAATTTGCAGGCATATCAGATTTGGCAACTGTCTTAACAGGAGAGATTTCCATAATCTTCTGTTCAAGTTCTGTAAGTTGACTTGAAATACGGGCATCAATTGCACCGAAGTCTGTTTCAACAATACAACCACCCTTTTCAACTGTTGTATCTTCAACAACTGTAATACCTTTGACAGCTTCTACACGATCAATAAAGTCCTGAATATGTTCAGTTGTAAGTTTTGCATCTGCAAGGTTTACACGGATTGTAACATCCCCACGGCCCTTTACTTTTTTTAGTGCCTGAAGAACATTATTCATGATTACAGTTTTCTGGTTTTCAGAAATAATCTTAACAACTTTACGTGCCATCAAAACAACAAGTTCAACAATCTGATATTCTGTTTCACTTAAAATTTCTTCACGGCGTTTCATAACGTTATCAAGAATACTATGCATTCTTTCTACGAGACGCTCAGCTTCCTTCTGCCCGTCCTGGTAGCCTGCTTCATAACCTGTATCGTAACCCTGTTTCTTTGATTCATTGATTATTTTATCACGTTCAGCCTGAGCCTCGGCAATAATTCTTTCTGCTTCTGCCTGAGCTTCTGCCTTAATTTTGGCTACTTCAGTTTCTGCCTGAGTTTTAATTACCTGAGCTTGATCTGTCTGGCGTTTTACTTCAGCAAATGCTGCTTCTTCGGCTTTCTTTACAATTTCGTCAGCTTTTCTCTGCGCTTCATCCAGCATTCCCTGCTTTTCAATTTCAAACTGTTTCTTATACTCTTCTGCTTCACGACGAAGATCATCCGCTGTAGGTCCTTCATATTCAGGAACTTCTTCAATAACCTCTTCGACAACAGGAGCATAATCATGGAGTAATTTTAACTGAAACTTTTCTTCTTTATTCTTAATTTCGTTTGAACGGAATACTGTCTTTACCATTTTTTATTTCCTAACCACTTTATGCATCAAGTAACAAGTTCGTCTTCTCCAGAACGGGCAATAACGATATCTCCCTTCTCTTCGAGACGACGGATTGTAGATACAATCTTCTGCTGAGCTTCTTCTACATCCTTCAAGCGAACTGGTCCCATGAATTCCATATCTTCTTTAAGCATACTTGCAGCACGTTTTGACATGTTGCGGAAAATCTTATCCTGTACTTCAGTATCAACTGATTTAAGCGCTTTTGCAAGTTCCTGAGTATCGACTTCGCGGAGTACTTTCTGGATAGAACGGTCGTCCAGCATAACGATATCTTCGAAAACGAACATACGCTTTTTGATTTCTTCTGCCAAGTCTGGATCTTCTTCTTCGAGAGATTCGATAATTGCTTTTTCAGAAGAGCGGTCAACAAGGTTGAGGATTTCAACGATAGATTCAACACCACCGGCAGCAGTGTAGTCTTCTGAAGAAAGTGTAGAAAGCTTCTTTTCGAGAACCCGTTCTACTTCACGAAGTACATCTGGTGATGTACGGTCCATTGTGGCAAGACGTTTAGAAACTTCAGGCTGCATTTCTTCCGGCAGGTTCTGCAGGATGATTGCGGCTTTTCCTGGTTCCAGGTAAGCAAGGATCAATGCAATAGTCTGAGGATATTCCTGCTGAATAAAGTTCAACAAATGCGCAGGGTCTGTACGACGGATAAAGTCGAACGGACGAACCTGAAGACTTGATGTAAGACGATTGATGATGTCGATAGCTTTCTGTGAACCCAAAGATTTTTCCAAAAGTTCGCGAGCATAATCGATACCACCAGTTGTGATAAAGTTCTGTGCATTCATCAGATCCTGGAATTCTTCAAGGACCTGATCTTTTAATTCTGCGTCTACTGTTTCAAGACGTGCGATTTCAAATGTTAATGTTTCTACTTCGTCTTCGCGAAGGTGCTTCATGATTTCTGATGAAACATCACTTCCAACAGATACAAGGAAGATTGCTGCTTTCTGGCGACCAGTTAAGCTTTTAATATCCTTGGTCTTTTTAGAAGATGGAGCAGTCGCAGGTTTTAAAGTTCCTGGTTTTGGAACTGGCTTTGGATTACTTTTTGGTTTTGCTTCGTCTGCCATTTATACTACTCCTCCATCAACCATGTACGTATGAGCATTGCAACATCCTCTGGATGTTCTTTTGCCATAGCAATTGCATTTTCCTGAAGTTCTGCTCTCCGCCGTTCTTCAACGGACATTGTAACTTCCATACCCTCGTTCTGAGCATCCTGAAGAGCCATAATACGAGCCATTTCCTGGCGGCGTCTCTCTTCTTCTGCCTTAATACGACGGCGGCGTTCAATTTCACGACTGATAACTCTATACAAAATAAAGATAAGAAGAACTGCGGCAATACCAATAAGAACTAAGATAATTGTCCACTTTGTCTGAATCTTCTGTCTTTCTTTTGCATCCTCTGCTTCAAATTCTTCAGTGTGATCCATTGAAACATTTCTGACAACAACTAAATAGTTGCGTTTTCTATCATATCCGATTGCACCTTCAACAAGGTTTGCAATTTCCTCAAGTTCTTCTTTAGGAACTGGAATATAGGTACGTTTAATCCTTCCTTGTTCATCAAACTGAACATTATGATTTTTATCAAACTCTTTAATCCATGTCCCGTCAACGTTAACCGCAACAGTAATACGATCAATTTCAGGATGTACTGTTTCACTGATATTATCGGTATTTACAAGGAAATTCTGAGTAACTCCAGTTTCAATCTGACGGCCGATAACATTTGTCATATCTGCATATGGAGGTGCATTATTTCCTTCCTGACCAGTAGGGCCCTGAGGGTTAAAGCCTGTTCCCTGCCATTCGCGGGTAACAGTCTGTGAAGAACCTACAACAGAATCTTTAATTTCAGAGTCGTCGTATGGAGTATCAGGATTATCTTCCTTAAGAACAAAAGGAATGTAATGTGTAGATTCAACATGCTTTTCAGAAAAGTTCATGTCAATCTTAACTTGAATATCAGGCACACGTTTCTTTCCCTTAATAGGCTGAATAAATCCTAAAAGCTGCTGGCGGTAATAGTTTTCAAGCTTCTGAATTGTTTTCTGTTCCCTGTCAATGACAGAAATACGGTCAATTTCCCGCATTTCATCATCATCATTAAGAGGAATCCCCTGTCTGTCTGTAATGTTAAGATATTCTTTTGTAAGTCCATCAACGGCTGAAAGAACAATTCGTTCAACACCTTGAATCTTTCTTCTGTTAGTAGCCAAGTCACTTGTTGGGGTTAATGTAAGAATAACATCGGCCTTAACAGGATTCTGCATTTCTTTAAAAAGTTTATCTGGTGGAAGTACAAGTTCAACATCAGCCTTTACAACATCATCAAGTGCTTCGATATGCTGTTCAAGAGCCTGTTTAATTGCACGCTGTTTACGTGTATTCTGTTCTGCATCAGTTGTTGACCACCCGCGTTCATAGTAGCCGGCAAACGGATCAATATTTACAGGAACAAGACCTTCATTGATGAGAATATTCTTCATTCGTGTTGCTGTTTTCTCATCAGGAACGCGAATATAACCTGCACTGTCAACATCAGCCTTAATATTTTCTTTATCAAGGCGAGTAAGAATCTGCACCTGTGCATCACCTGTAATAGGCGCATTAAAGAGTCTGACTGTTGTTGGTTTTGCTGAGAATCTGAAACCGAGAATAATAGCGACGATAACAGCAACAACTACGCCGATTAAAATTCCCTTTTGTAAATTGGACCATTTTGCCCATTTTTCTTTTATTGTAGAAATGAGCTTTTTGAACCATTCGTTCATCTGACCCCTCCCGAGAACGAATAATAAAAACTTATTATATATAGTCGTGTATAGATATTATTAAAAATTATAACATAGGAATTTAATTATGAAAAGTGTTTTTTATAGAATTTAATAAGAAGAAAAAATAAAAAAGGCGCTATTCTATAGCACCCTTATATGTTTACAGTTACTTACTAACGGGTTGTTGTAATTTCGTTCCAGCCTGTTACAACTCTGTCTACTACAGTTTTTGCAAGGCTTAATGACATCTGTGCTTTAGCCATTGCAGTTGTAATGTCATGAATATCAACACTTTCCGGATCAACAATTGCCCGTTCTGAAAGTGCATCAACTTCAATCTGCTGATCATTCATTTTTGAAACAGCTTCAAGAAGATAACTGTCAAAAGATTTACGATATTTATCTGTTGAAACTTCTGCAGCAGAAGTTAAATTTGATGTTACTGACTTATAACCTGTACTTGAAAAAGTCTTGCTCATATTGAGCATGTCAAAATTGTTTACTTTCATATTCCCCACCTAACTATAATATAATGAAATTATCTTCCGATTTCTAGTGCTGCAGAGAACATTGACTTTGCACCTTCGATTACAGTAGTGTTTGCTTCGTAAGCACGGCTTGAAGCAATAAGATCAACCATTTCGTTTACAATATTTACGTTTGGATATTCTACATATCCTTTTTCTGGTCCTGATTTGATTGCATCCGGATGATCTGGATCGTATATCAAAGTACCACGGGTTGTATCTTTTACAATTTCCTGTACCTTAACACCTTTTCCAACTCCATTATCCAGGTTAGAAGGAAGATAAGGAGTTCTCCATGTTGGATTTTCATCAGCAACTGGTCTGAAAATAACTCTTGAACGCTTGTAAGGTCCACCGTCTTGAGTTCTTGTTGTTGAAGCATTTGCAATGTTATCAGAAATAACATCACTCTTTAATCTTTCTGCTGCCAAACCGGTTGATGCAATATTGATACTTGTAAACAATCCCATATTATCCCCCTATTAAATTCCCACCATCTTTAATTTTATCTGATTGCAGACATTGCTGTTTTTACCTGTGAAAACTCAAAGCTTTCAAGCATTGTCAGCATTTTGTACTGCATCTGGATTTTAACGATATCCATAGCTTCGTTTTCTACATTTACATTGTTGCCGTTTGCTTTTTCAGTAGATGCATAATCAACAACGCGCTGTGGTTCTACAGTTTTGTAGTCGATTACATTATTAATTTTGATGTGATAAGGCTCTGTTGTTTTAAGTTCAAAAGCATTGCGGGCTTTTTCTTCCGATTCGAATGCTTTTTTAAGCTGACTTTCAAAATTAACGCTTGTACGCTTAAAATTAGGAACGTCAGCGTTAGCCATATTGTTTGCTGCCACAGAATAGCGCAAAGTATTAACATCAAGTGCTCTTTGTATTAAATCTACGGATCTTGTAAATGAGTTCATACCTTAATTTTCGGAATTTGAAAAAAAAGGTTTAGGGTTTTTATAGGAATTTTTCCTGGCGGCAAATTTTATCTTTAAGCCCAAGGAATACTTCAACAAGAACAAGATCAAACTGCTTTCCTGATTCCTGACTATTGGCATAACACCATTAAAATAAAACACTGCCATAAATACAGCGTGATAGATTGCAGCAAAAACCGCTAACCCTTGAGCATATAATTTTGCTCGATCTGAGGAATCTGTTAATAAAACCTGCAATAGATTATTGTTCGTTACAATATGTATCTCGACAAATCTTCGTTATTTGCAACATTTTGAACTTTTGAATCTACATAAGCAGCATCAATAGAAATTGTCTCCCCCTTATGTTCATCCGCTTCAAAAGAAATTTCATCCAGCACTTTCTCCATAATTGTATGAAGACGACGTGCACCGATATTTTCACTTTTTGAGTTAACTTCTTCAGCCATTGAGCTTATGCGTTCAATTGCTTCATCCTTAAAGTCAAGGGTTACACCTTCTGTGCCCAAAAGAGCAGTATATTGCTTGATGAGAGCATTCTTTGGTTCAGTAAGGATTCGTTTAAAATCATCTTTATTAAGGGAATCAAGCTCAACCCTCAATGGAAAACGCCCCTGAAGTTCAGGAATCAAATCACTAGGCTTTGAAAGGCTGAAAGCACCGGCAGCAATAAACAGGATATGCTTTGTATCAATAACACCCCATTTTGTATTAACATGACAACCTTCAACAATAGGGAGAATATCGCGCTGCACACCTTCACGGCTTACAGCAGGTCCGTGACCTTCTCCATGAACAGCAATTTTATCAATTTCATCGATAAAGATAATACCCGACTGCTGAACTCTTTCCCTTGCAATATCTGCAGCTTTATCAGCATCTACCATACTGTCGAGAATCTGTTCTGTTAGAATTTTTCGTGCTTCTGCAATAGAAACAGTGCGCTGTTTTTTTCTTGCACCATTCATCATATCCTGAATATTCTGCATAGCCGATTCAAGGTCATCTATTGAACCACCTGTAAGAATACTCATATTTCCTTTTGGAGCTGCTGTTACAGAGATTTCTACCTCCCGGTCTTCAAGTTTTCCTTCACGAAGCATTGTTCTAAACTTTTCGCGTGTA
>SAMEA3663175__coassemble_34_pt1 | contig 50970 bp, 48 predicted proteins | sample SAMEA3663175__metabat2_low_PE_006 | metagenome-assembled genome bin SAMEA3663175 (sample SAMEA3663175) | pig gut metagenome | biome: pig gut; feature: pig-associated habitat; material: faeces | place: Denmark | collected 2012
TTTCTCCGATGTTGTTGATGACACAGATGTACATCGTTCTTGCATGAAGGTCGATTCCAATGTAAAATTGATGCTGGTTCTTATAGAATCTCATTAAGGTTCCCCTTTAGAATTAATTAGGATATTGTGCCCTGATGGACTTATCTATCTTAGCATGATAAGCCTGGGGCCTTAATGATTTTCAAAGCTTCAAAGCGGATGTCGCGGTCAAGCCGCACCACCGTTTAATCAATTGTTATACTGATAGACATAAGTGGAATTATGGCGGAACTGCATAATTCCACATGAAATAAAAGGTTTACGACATCATATGTGGGACTGTGGAAAATTTTGAAAATATTATGGAAATATATTCAAAATTTAGGTACAATTTTTTTATGAATAAGATTCGCATTGCTTTTATCTCTCTTCTTCTAATCTGTTTGATTTTTCACCGTATTCATTCATTGGTAACACTCTGTCTTATCTATGCATTTTTGTATACAAAAAAAAGAAGAGGCTAATCATTATATGACTTTAAGGGATTTAAATATCGGCGAATGTGGAAAAATCACAGCCGTTGGTGGAACTGGAGCGTTAAGACAGCATTTTCTTGATATGGGAATTTTGCCTGAGACAGAAATTCAATTCGTAAAGGCAGCACCAATGGGAGATCCACTGGAGTTTACTCTTCATGGTTATGAGCTGACTCTTCGAAAAGATGATGCAGCACATATAACGATAGAAAAAATCACCGAACTTTCAAAACCTGTTGAAAAAGATTCAGAATCAATTCACCATCCGGGACTTGGAGAAGGTGGTATTTATCATGATGATAAGCATGAAAAACCTCTTCCTGATGATACAATTCTTTCCTATGCCCTTGTTGGAAATCAAAACTGTGGTAAGACCACATTGTTTAACCGTCTTACAGGTTCTAATCAGCATGTCGGAAATTTTCCTGGCGTAACAGTTGATCGTAAGGACGGAGTCATCATTGGATATCCAAATACTTCTGTAACAGATCTTCCAGGTATTTATTCAATGTCTCCATATACAAGTGAAGAAATCGTTTCACGGAATTTTGTGCTTGATGAAAAACCTAAGGCAATTATCAATATTGTTGATGCTTCAAACATTGAACGCAATCTTTATCTTACGATGCAGCTCCTTGAAATGGAAATTCCTGTTGTAATTGCATTGAACATGATGGATGAAGTTACTGGTAACGGTGGCTCAATCGATATCAATAAAATGGAAAGCATGCTGGGAGTTCCTGTTGTTCCGATTTCTGCAAATAAAAATCAGGGTGTTGATGAACTTATAAAACACGCAATTCATATCGCACACTATCAGGAAAAACCATTACGTCAGGATTTTTGTGATGTAGAAGATAATAACGGTGCAGTGCATCGTGCGATTCACTCTGTTATTCATATTATTCAGGATCATGCAGAAAAGGCTGGAATTCCTGTAAGATTTGCGGCTTCAAAAATTATTGAAGGCGATCCGTTAATCGTTCATAAACTCGAGCTTGATGTAAACGAAAAAGAAATTATTGAACACATTGTTCTGCAGCTTCAGAATGAACGAGGGCTTGATCGTAGTGCTGCGATTGCTGATATGAGATTTTCGTTTATTACAAGAATGTGTCATCAGTGCGTCATTAAACCAAAAGAAAGTAAAGAACACCGTCGAAGTGAAAAACTGGATAAAATCTTTACTGGAAAATTCACTGCCATACCAACCTTCATTTTAATAATGATAGGAATTTTTTATTTAACATTCAATGTCATCGGAGCATTTTTTCAGGACCTTCTTGAAAAAGGAATTGATAAACTTACAGTGCTGACCGACACGGCACTGACAAAACTTGATGTTAACGCTGCATTACATAGCCTTGTTATTGATGGAATTTTTTCAGGTGTGGGAAGTGTTCTAAGTTTTTTGCCGATTATTGTAACCCTGTTCTTTTTTATTTCTATGCTTGAGGATTCAGGTTACATTGCTCGTGTCGCATTTGTGATGGATAAACTCCTTCGCAAAATCGGTTTGTCCGGTCGTTCAATTGTTCCGATGCTGATTGGTTTTGGATGTTCAGTTCCTGCGGTAATGTCAACAAGAACGCTTCCTAGTGAACGTGACCGTAAGATGACAATTTTACTTACACCGTTTATGAGCTGTAGTGCCAAGCTTCCGATTTATGCGTTCTTTGTAAGTCAGTTCTTTCCTGGAAATGGCGGATTTATCATGGCGGGTCTGTATCTTCTGGGAATTGTGACAGGTGTTCTTGTGGCTCTTGTGTATCGCAAAACATTGTTCAAAGGTGAAGCAGTTCCTTTTGTAATGGAACTTCCTAATTACAGAATGCCTGGAGCAAAAAATGTACTTCAGCTTTTATGGGAAAAAGCAAAGGATTTTCTTGTTAAGGCCTTCTCAATTATTCTGATTGCTACAGTATGTGTCTGGTTCCTTCAGAGTTTTGATTTGCATTTTAATTTTGTTAATGATTCCAGTACCTCGATTATGGCAAAGATATGTGGTTTTTTAGTTCCTGTATTCAAACCAATCGGCTTGGGTGACTGGCGAATTGTTGTATCATTAATTTCTGGTTTTATGGCAAAGGAAAGTGTAGTTTCTACGATTTCAATTCTCTTTGGCGAAGCTGGAATTACAAACGCCATTTCAACTTTGACTGCATCAATGATTTTAATTTTTTCACTTATTTATACTCCATGTGTTGCAACAATTGCCGCAGTAAAAAGGGAACTTGGAGCTAAATGGGCAATTAGTGTAGTTGTTTTTCAATGTGTGCTAGCATGGTTGTTGTGCTTTGCATTTAAGCCTCTTTTAACAATGTTAGGTGTTTCATGATATTAGGAATTAAAATCGTTGATTTGCTGATCGGAGCAATTGTTCTTGCAATGATTGTAGCTGCGGTGATGGTTCTAATAAAAAAAAGAAAGAATGGCGGCTGTAATTGTGGATGTGATTGCGGTTGTTGCAGTAAAACATGCAAAAAGAAAAAAAAGTAAATTATTAAAAGAGCAGAAAAACTGTCATAACCGGAACTAAGTAACTATGAAATTTTTGAAAAAAAATTTCATAGTTTTCTCGGTGTATCTGTGCTTTTAATGATAATGCTTATTTATTCATATCTCTTATCTTCGATACGCTTTGTTTTCTTTTCTGAGCGAGGAAGTTCACCGACTCCTACAACCTGAACTTCTGGTGTCATGTTGTATTTCTGTTTAAAGTGGTACTGAATTCCCAGTGAAACTTCTACACGGTCTGTTCCACCTTCAACTTCTACGAATACTGTCATCTTGTCTTTTCCGTCCACATGTTCAATGACAGCACGATATTCACTTGAAGTTCCAGGAACAGATTTTATTACATCTTCGATTGTGCTAGGGAAGATGATATTTCCCTTTACTTTTACCATGTCATCGCTGCGGCCAAGAATTTGTGTAATTCTAGGATAAGTTCTTCCACAAGGACACTTTTCTGTAACAAAGGCCGCAAGGTCATGTGTTCTGAAACGGAATAATGGAGCGCCTTCCTTAACAAGTGTTGTAAGAGTAATTTCACCGATCTGTCCGTCTTCAACAGGAAGACCTGTCTGTGGATCGAGAATTTCAAGATAAATGTAATCATCGAAAATGTGCATTCCTGCTTCTGACTTGTCACAGTTGATACCGATTCCTGGACCGTAACATTCTGTCAAACCATAAATGTCGTAAAGTTCAATGCCTAAAATTGACTGGATGCGTTCGCGCATTTTGTCACCCCAGCGTTCAGAACCGATAACACCTTTCTTAAGCTTGATGTTTTTTCCGATTCCGCGAGCTTCTACTTGTTCTGCAAGCAAAAGAGCATAAGAGGAAGTTGCACAGATTACAGTTGATTTAAGATCCTGCATCATCATAAGCTGTTTTTCAGTGTTTCCTGGTCCCATTGGAACTGCCATTGCACCAAGTTTTTCACAACCTGCCTGAAATCCGATTCCGGCTGTCCAAAGGCCATAGCCTGGAGTAATCTGAATGCGGTCTTTTTTTGTGATACCGGCAAGCTCATAACAGCGGGCGAACATTGTTGCCCAGTCGTCAACATCTTTCTGTGTATAAGGAACGATTACAGGTGACCCCGTAGTTCCTGATGAAGAATGTATGCGCACAATGTCATCTTCTGGAACTGCTGCAAGTCCAAGTGGATATGCATCACGAAGATCTTGTTTTGTGCAGAATGGCACAAGGCGCTCAAATGATTCCTGGTCTTTAATATCTTCAGGGTTAACGTTTTTGAAACGTTCTGTGTAAAATGGATTTCCGCAGGCTTTTACGCGTTTAATCTGGGCTCTGATTTGTTCAAGCTGTTTTTCTGTGAGTTTCATTTTGTACCTTGTAAATTTGAAATATTTTTTTGTTTCTATAAATAATAATTCTAATTTGTTGAATTGTCAAATTAAAAGGGAAAGATAATAAAACAGCATGTTGTTATTGCAATAACAATTGATAAAAATAGAAAAGCTTTCATTAAGATCTTTCGTTATTTTACATAATCAACAGCTTTGCAGTTAAGTTCGTAAAATTCTGGCTTTACTAAAAGCTTAAGGGCAGATTTAATCTGTTCTTTATCGATAAGGCCTGTGTTGCAGGCTGCTCCAAGCAGAACAATATTTACAACCTTTGAATTTCCTAAGTCAGTGCACGCCTGATCTGTATCAACAGCAATGACTTTACCTGAAACCTTCTCAAGGTAACTGATCATTGTTTCTTCATCAAAAGTTTTTCCTGTAAGACTTGCTGTAACAGGCTGAACAATTTTTTTGTTTACGATTACAAGTCCGTTATCTTTAAGGTATCGTATATTTCGGACTGCTTCGGCTGCCTCAAAGGCAATAATAATGTCTGCAGTTTTTTCAGAAATCAAAGGTGAATATACGTCACTTCCGATGCGTACATGGCTTACAACAGAACCGCCACGCTGTGCCATTCCGATTGTTTCTGCCGACATTACTTTTTCACCACTAGAAATGGCGGCCTGTGATAAAACTTTTGCAGCAAGGACTGTTCCTTGACCGCCTACGCCACAAATTAAAATATTTTTACTCATTGATTACCGCCTTAATTAATTGCTTTACAAGGACAAACCTGCTGGCACAGACTGCATCCTGTACAAAGGGAATTGTCAATTTCTACTTTTTTTTCGCCTGCAATTACACTTAATGCAGGACAACCAAGTTCCTTTATACATTTCTGACAACCGATACATTTATCATAGTTAACAAACTTTGACTGTGGTTTAGCAAAGCCAAGTTTTCCTGCAACTGCGATACATGGGGCTTTAAAGATGATTGCGCTTACCCCATCAACCTTAACGGCGTCCTTAACAGCCTGAACTGCTTCTGTCTGATTGAATGGATCTACCGTAACAACTGATTTTACGCCGGCAGCAGTAAGCATTTTTTCAATGCTTACTTTTTCAACAATTTCGCCCATCATTGTAACACCAGTTCCTGGGTGAGGCTGATGTCCAGTCATAGCAGTTGTTGAGTTATCAAGAATACAAATTGTAATGTGTGCCTGATTGTAAACTGCATTTACAACGCCTGTAAGTCCAGATGCAAAGAATGTGGAATCTCCGATGAAGCTGAAGCACTTTCTGTCTGGTTCATTATGGTAGAAACCTTGAGCCATTGTGATGTCAGCGCCCATACAAAGACATGTATCACACATATCAAGAGGCTTAGCATTACCAAGTGTGTAACATCCGATGTCACCACAATAAACAGTTTTTTCACCTTTCATTGCCTGTTTAACAGCATAGAAAGAACCGCGGTGAGGACAGCCTGCACATAAAACTGGAGGTCGTACAGGAAGCTCAGGTGGAGTTAAATCACAGGCATTATTTTTAAAGGTGTCTGAGGAATTTTCTGTGCAATTATTTGATGCATCGCCTGTGAGTGATAAAAATTCCTTTACGCATTCTTTTACGCTTTCTACTGTAAGTTCGCCTGCTTCAGAAACTTTTTTGTCCAGTTTTCCGTGAATAGTTGCAGTAAGATTTGCTTTTCCTTTTAAAAGGATAAGGCTTTCTTCGATAACAGGATCGAGTTCTTCAAAAACAAGAACATGACTTTTGTTCATAAGAAATTCTTCTGCCAGTTCGGTTGGGAATGGATATGGAGTTCCGATTTTAAGAATTTCAGTATTTTTAAGATTTGTATTGTCAGGAAATTCCTTTTTAAGAAGTTCAATTGCTTCTTTAAGATACTGATAGCTGATGCCACCTGCAGCAAAGGCAAGGGAATTTTCACCGCCTTTACTATTGTCAATAAAATTGAAACGATTTTTGCTGAATACCTGTGGAAGCTCTTCTTCGTTTCTGGCAAAGATACGTTTATGATTGTTGTAAGAAGTGCGTGGGAATATTACCCAGCGCTGTGTGTCTTTTTCAAAAATTCCAGACTGACGACATTCTGTAAGCTCTGGAAGTTCCATGCTTTCGTATGCGTGATCGACTCTGGTTGTTGGTCTGAGAATAACCGGTGTGTTGAATTTTTCAGAAACCTCAAAGGCTTCCTGAATCATTTCGTATGCTTCTTTTGGGGTTGATGGATCAAATACTGGAATCTTAGAAAACTGTCCGAATTTTCTTGTGTCCTGTTCGGTCTGACTTGAAATAGGACCTGGATCGTCTGCTGAGACGATAACCATTCCACCTTTAATGCCAACATAAGAAAGACACATGACAGGGTCGGAAGCAACATTAAGTCCAACCTGTTTCATTGTAACTAAAGTTCGACTTCCGGCATAACTTGCACCGGCTGCAACTTCTACTGCGGCTTTTTCATTAATTGACCATTCAACATAAGTTTTAGTTGTCTTGTTGTATTTTGAAATGAATTCAATAATTTCACTGGAAGGTGTTCCAGGATATCCGGCAACTAAATTTACGCCGGCTTTTAATGCACCCAGGGCAATTGCCTGGTTTCCCATAATCATTGATGTAGACATAGAATTATTATATCATAAAAGGGTAGAGATATAAATCCATTCTGTAGAACGAAAAGGATTATTTTCAAAAATGAGTTTAATATTTTTGAAAAAAAAGAAAAATATATATAATGAACCAAGAGGAAATAAATGGTATTCACAGCAAAATTTTATATCGGTTATAGCGATATTAATAAAGATTATAATTTAACAAATACATCACTTCTTAAACTTTTTGAAAATGTTGCATCAATGCACAGCCATGTTGCAAAAGATGATATTAATGAAAGTGAAGGTCGCTGGTTTTTAACAGGTTATCATGTAAAAATAACAAAGCGTCCTCAGTACGGTGAAACAGTTACAATTAAAACATGGAGCCGTGATATGAAAGGCGTTCAGGCAAGTCGTGAGTTTGAAGTATACAACGAAAAAAATGAACTTTGTCTAACTGGTCTTTCAAACTGGATTCGTATCAATGCAAAAACACTTCGTCTTGAACGGATTTCACCAGAATTATATGAAGCTTACGGCAGCGAACCAGAACGCACGAACTTTAATTATTCATGGATTGAAAAATTAAAAGAAAGTGAAAAAACTGACTATGAAAAAGAATTTCATATTGAAAGAAACTTTATTGATGCAAATAAGCATATGAACAATGTTTATTACCTTGATCTTGCAATAAACATTCTTCCAGAAGAAGTTTATCAGGCAGGGGAATTAAATGAGTTTATCATTATGTATAAATCTGCCATTAAATATGACGAAACAGTAAATTGTGGTTTTGCAACTGAAGACGATGGTTATAGAATTACAATTAAGTCACAGGATAAAAGTGATTTAAAAGCAGTAATTAAAATGATTAAATAAAATACCAGGGGAATGTCCAATAAGTATTGTCATGCTGAACTTGTTTCAGCATCTACGCTATATACAGTGCATAGATTCCGAAACGAGTTCGGAATGACGCTACGCAACGAACTTTTTGGTCAGCCCCTTTTTTATACAGTTGTTAGTTCTTTAACAATTTCATCAATTTTATTTAATGGTATCGATGAATAATTAATTACAAACATATTTTGATTTTGATCAGACGGTCTGTTGTAATATTCAGCAACGGAAGTCAGTTTAATCTTTTTTGATATAAGGCTGTCTGTAAATTTTGCAAGACATTCCTGTGATACCTTTAAAAGAAAGTGAAGTCCTGCATCACCTTCCATGATTGAAAAATGTTTTTTTCTGTCATATTTTTCGATTGCAGAAAAAAATGTATCTCGCTTTAATCCGCATGATTTTCGCATTCTGTTGATGTGTTTTTCAAAATAATTCTGGTCAATAAATGAAGCAAGAGTGTACTGGTCCATAACAGGAACGGTACATGAATAAAAATTCAGTTTCCGTGAAAATTCCTCCATAAGCATTTTAGGAAGAACCATGTAACTGATACGGATTGTTGACGAAAGAGTTTTTGTAAAAGTGTTCATGTAAATTACTCTTTCAAAATTATCGATGCTTTGCATTGTTGGAAGCGGCTTTCCGTTGAAGCGAAATTCACTATCATAATCATCTTCGATTAAGTAACGTCCGCTTTTTTCTGATGCCCAGTTTAGAAGCTCATAACGGCGTGTAACGGGCATGATGATTCCGGTTGGAAAGTGATGGGATGGAGAGATATGAACAATATCAGCCTTTTTAGAATTAAGACATTTTATGAGAATCCCTTTTTCGTCCATGGGAATATGTACTGTCTTTACACCGAAGCTGTTGTAAATTTTTGAAATTTTTTTATGGCAGGGATCTTCAATGGCGTAAGTTTTATCAAATCCGAACAGTTGAATTAAAAGCGTATAAAGGTATTCTGTTCCGGCACCGATTACAATCTGGTCAGGATTTACATCCATTCCGCGGAATTGGTGCAGGTGTTTTGCGATTGCCTTTCGAAGGACTAAAGTGCCTTGAGCCGGCGAGTTTTTCATTACATCGTATTGGTGTGTGTTGAGAACTTCGCGAAGGAGCTTTGCCCAAACAGAAAAAGGAAAGCTTTCTGGATCGGTCTGGCTGTCAGAAAAGTTAATGGTGTATTCCGGCTGCGACTGAGCAGGGCGGGAATTAGTGACGGTAGATTTTTTTTCAGGATTGCTTGTTGCTACAGGTGCAGTCATTTTGAGTTCAGAAGCAAAGTATCCTTTTTTTGGGAGGGAATAAATAAAGCCTTCTGCGTTTAACTGGGAATATGCAGTTTCTACAGTTAAAGTGCTGATGCCAAGATTTTTTGCAAGAGTTCTTTTGGAAGGAAGCTTTTCATCACTGGTAATGTTTCCGTTTATGATTTCTGTTTTGATAAATTCATATATCTGCTGATAAAGCGGTATACGATTATCTGTATTTAATTCCATTGTGAACATCGAAAATTCCCTCTAAAAGATAAATTTAACTGACATTGTAAATTATAGAAAATTTAAATATTTTGACAATACCAGATAATGTATTTTAATTTTATTTATATTCCGATAAAATGTATCTATGATTTTAAAACCAGAGCAGGTAATTCCATTTCTTTATTACGTTTACATTACTGCCATCACTCCAGGACCAGCAAATCTTTGTTCACTTGGTACAGCGATTCAATATGGTCGTAAGGTTGCAATGCGTCAGTGGCTTGGACTTTTAATTGGTTTTGTAATCGTAAGTACAAGTTCTGCACTTGTATGTTATTTTTTAGGAACAGCATTAAACGACAAAGTAAAATATCTTTCGTTTATTGGAGCAGCTTATCTTGTTTATCTTGCGATTCATATGCTTCGTTCCTCTTATACAGATGATCCTGAAAAAGTAAAGAAGCCTGGATTTGTGAGAGGACTTTTAGTTCAGCTTACAAATGTAAAAGTAATGATTTCATGCATTACTGCAATCAGTACTTTTATCCTTCCGAATACGCGAGAGTTCTGGCCAATTTTTATTACGGGGCTTCTTCTTCCTTTGACTGGACCAGTTGCAAATCTTGTATGGTTATTTACAGGAGCTGCATTGCAGAAATTCTTTATCAATCATACAAAGCTTGTAAACATTGTAATGGCGGTTTCGCTTATTCTTTGTGCAGTTAGTCTTATTATTTTCAAGTAGAGTAGTATTATGAAAAAAATTAGTGGTGTTCTATCTCTTGTTATTTGTTCTTTAGGATGGAGTCTTGCAGGAATTTTTATTAAATATGTAACTGTTAACTCATTTGCAATTGCAGGGTTTCGAAGCTTGGTTGCTTTTTTTACAATTGCAGCACTTTCAAAAAAATTTCCACGTTTTGTAATCAGATCAAAAGTTTCAGAAAAAGAAAATACTGAAGTAAAGACAAAACCGCCAGTTGATAAAAAACGAACATTATATCTCTGGATTTCAGCTGTCACTTATGCTCTTACAATGATTATCTTTTGTATTGCAAATAAATTGACTTATGCAGCAAATGCAGTTCTTCTTCAATATACATTCCCAATATGGGTAATTTCTTTTGGACCATTTCTTCTTCGCGAAAAAAATACGAAGGTAGATTACATCACTATTGGTGGTGTTGTAATCGGAATGCTTCTGTTTTTTGCAGATACAATTTTTGGTGCTTCATCAGGGGAATTTGCACAGACTGAAGTTTTAGGAAACATCCTTGGATTTGTATCTGGAATTACATTTGGTTTAACAACTTTATTTCAGAGAAAACAACAAATTGCGGCAGTTGAAGCAGGCGTTGAAGACAGTGACGCTAACAGCTCCAACGATGCATTCATGATTGCACAAATTATTACAGCTGTATTCGGAATCAGTGCAGGTTTTGCAGCTGGTAATGGAATGCCTGATGTAAAATCACTTATCTTTCTTGTTCTTCTTGGAACTGTTCAGATGGGGCTTCCTAATTACATGTACGCTGTTGGTATTAAAACTGTTCGTGCTTTATCAGCTTCACTTATTACAATGATTGAACCATTGATGAATCCAGTATGGGTTTTGATTTTTGTTCACGAGGTTCCAGAGTTATTATGCATTATTGGTGGCTTGATTATTATCGGTTGTGTTGTGCTTCGTGAGGTTCTTGGAAGAAAGCATTCTGAAAAAAAAATATAGACCCAAGCTCCATATCATTGTAAAATTACAATATGGGAAAAATTTCAACACAAAACGCTCCTGCTGCAATCAGTCCATATTCACAGGAAATGGTAAGCGGCAATTTATTCTTTACATCGGGTCAAATTAATTAATGAAGCATTCAACAAAAGTAATTTTAATATCAGGCTTCTCATTAATTCTTGTAATTCTTGCTGTTTTTCTTTTTATTAAAATCCGCGGAAATACAGCCAATATTTTCGACAGACAGAAAAACGAAGAAATTCCTTCTGAACGTCTCATTCTTGGTTTTTCGCAGATTGGTTCTGAAAGTGCATGGCGTACAAGAAATACTCAGTCTATAATTGAAGCGGCTGAAGCGAAGAATATTCAGCTTATTTTTGATGATGCTCAGCAGAAGCAGGAAAATCAGTTAAAGGCAATTCGTTCTTTTATTGTCTATCAGGTTGATGTAATTGCATTTGTTCCGATTGTGGAAGATGGCTGGGATAATGTTCTTCTGGAAGCTAAAGATGCCGGTATTCCTGTGATAATTGTTGACCGGCAGATTAAGGCAGATCCTTCTTTGTATGCAGGTTTTCTTGGTGAAAATGGATTTGAGGAAGGTCGCAGTGCTGCAAAATTCCTTGTAGAAAAATGTGCAAAGGATAATCGTTACAGAATTAATATTGTGGAATTTTCGGGAACAGAAAATTCTTCTGTTGCAACTGGAAGAGCAGAAGGTTTCAGAAGTGTAATCAAAGATGATCCAAGATACAATATCGTGTATTCTGAAGACGGTGATTTTTTGCGTTCCCGTGGTAAAGAAATTATGGATAAGATTCTTGTGGAAAGCAAAGGCCAGCTGATGTACAAAGGGCACAAGATTGATGCAATTTATTCTCATAATGATTCAATGACACTTGGCCTTTTAGATTCCCTTAAGCAGAAGCAGGTTCCTGCAAATGATACAATCATTATTTCAATCGATGCAGAGCAAAAATCAATTGATGCATTAACTCAAGGAAAATTAAACTGCGTTGTTGAATGTAATCCAAATCTTGGACCAATTCTGATGGAGCTTGTAAAACAGATCGCCAGCGGAAAAGAAATTCCTAAAGTAACATATATGCACGAATCAGTGTTTACAGAAAACGATGACTTCTCCCTTTACAAACCAAGGGGGTACTAAAAATTAAAAGTAAAAAAAGTTTTACAAAAACCTTGCAGCTGTCATATGTATTCATTATCGGAATTATGATCATTCCTGCAATTTATTCTACTGTTGTTACTCAGATTCATACATCACAATATGACAGCATCATTACCAATGTAGGGACTGCAAACCAGATTAATCAGATTGCAAAAGTTGATATTCCTAATGAACTTTGGGAAATCGTAAACGGTAAAAAAGATTTTTATACTGGTAAACCATACGGTATGGTTCAGTCGATTTTTGATGGAATCGATGAAATGCAGATCAATACAAAATCAAGAGAAAATAAGCAGAAGCTGGATGTTGCATTCAGAGCCTGCACTACATTGAAACGTAATGTACAGCTGCTTGAAGTACAAATTAAAAACGGCTGCTCTGTAACAGAAAATGAAGCACAGCTTGAAGAAATAAGAACTATCACGGCATTGTTTTCTGACATCATGCAGGATTTTATTCTTGCAGAAACTGAATCTGCTGACAAGACAAATGCTTCGATTAAAAAATCATCTCTTGTACTTTCATTCCTGCAGGTTGTAATCATTCTGTTCTCACTTGCTGTTTCAATAAATGGTTACATTATAGTTTCAAAATCAATCAAGCAGCCGTTAAAAGATATGCAGAGTCTTTCAACAGAAATTTCTCAGGGAAATCTGGAAGCCCGTGTTAATGTTCCGGATGTAGAAGAACTTTCTCCTCTTGCAAAAAATATGAACTCAATGGCAGAGCAGATTGATATTCTGCTTAAAAAAAATATTGAGGAACAGCGAAATTTTCAGAAGGCTGAGGTTAAAGCACTGCAGGCTCAGATTACTCCCCACTTTTTGTACAACACTTTTGATACAATTATCTGGCTTGCAGAACAGGAACAGACTGAGGAAGTTGTAAAAATTACAAAGGCATTTTCAAATTTTCTTCGAATTTCTTTAAGCCGCGGCCATGAGTGGATTACAGTTCAACAGGAGCTTGATCATATTCGTAATTATCTTACGATCCAGAAAATCCGTTATAACGATATTTTAAATTATGAAATCAATGTGAACGATGAGCTGGCTGATCTCAAAATGATTAAACTTACACTTCAGCCACTTGTAGAAAATGCAATCTATCATGGTATTAAAAATAAACGGGGACGGGGACATCTGATTGTGAATGTTGATTACAAGGACGAGAATAAACAGTTCATCAGGTTTTCTGTAGAAGATGACGGTGCAGGTTTTACACCGGAACGTCTTGCAGAAGTAAGCCAGGAACTTGAATCAGGTTCAGAAGATGCAGAAAAACTTTCGTCGGTATACGGATTATATAATGTTAATAAAAAACTGAAGCTTTATTACGGCGAAAAAACTGAAGGCCTTAAGATTGAATCGGAACATAGAAAAGGCAGTACTATTTCGTTTATAATTCCAGTTGTGGTAGCAGAGGAAGTGAATGTATAGCGTTTTTTTAGTTGATGATGAGCCAATTGTTCTCGAAGGAATCCGTACAAAGGTAGACTGGGAAGGTGCTGGTTTTACTTTTGCAGGTGAAGCTACAGATGGTGAAATTGCTCTTTCAATGATTCATGAAATCAAACCTGATATTCTGATTACAGATATTAAGATGCCTTTTATGGACGGGCTTCAGCTTGCCGCTGCAATTAAAAAAATACAGCCATGGATTAAGATTATTATTCTTTCCGGGCACGACGAATTTGATTATGCAAAAAAGGCAATCTCAATCGGGATTGATGACTATATTTTAAAACCATTTACTTCAGAAGAAATCGAAAGTGCATTAAAAAAAGCAGCTGGTGCAATCGATAAAGAGCGCAAGCAGCTTTCTGATATTTCAATCTTAAAAGAAGAATTAAAATCACAGGAAAAATTAATTCGTAAAGAATTTTTAAATAATATTGTGCATGGTTCAGGTGACATGGCATCGGCAATGTCAAAAAGCCAGGAGCTGGGAATTGATTTGCTTTCAAGATATTACAAGGTCATCATCAGTAAAATCAGCAGTAAGACTAACAATACAGACAATGAACAGCATGCCTGTTCCCTGCTGAATTCCTATTCTTCAACCTGGGAACAGACAGTATGCTATTTCCATCATACTAACTGGTTGATTTCAATTTGTAAGGGAAACAACCAGACTGATCTTGAAGAAAATGTTTTTAGAATAGCAGAAACTATTGAACACATTGTTACACAGAACGATGACGTTACTGTAGTTACTTCAATCGGAAAGACTGTAGAACATCTTGCTTCAATTTGTGAAAGCTATGAAGATGCTAAAAAAATTATTGGCATTCAGAATCTTGCAAATCAGAACAGAATTATCAGTACTGATGATATTCAAATGAACAGTACAGAATTTCTGGAACTTAAAGAAAACGCACCAATGGTAGAGCGATTAAAATATGCAGGTAAGAATGATATATCTGCAATCATCAACGAATCTATGGAACTTATTAACAGTAACCCTGGGCAGTTCCAGTTCTTTGCATCTTATCTTTTAGCAGATTTGATATTTGCTGTATCTAAACTCTTTGAAAATCTTGGCGGTAACATTAAAGAAGTTAAGCCTGAAATTTTACAGCGAAGCTTTATTGATACTGCAGTGCAGAACGAAAAGCAATTCCGAAAAGAGCTTGAATCAGTTCTTAATTTTGCATTGGAATACAGAGATTCAAAAATTACCGGTAAATACGGCGATGTTATTTTAAAGGCTAAAAAATATATCGATGAAAATTACGCAGATCAGAATACAACATTGACAACTGTTGCCGAAGCTGTGTGCTTAAGTCCAAATCATTTCAGTACAATTTTCTCACAGGAATGTAAGATTACGTTCATTGAATATCTTACAAATGTCCGCATTGAAAATGCAAAAAGATTAATGACAGAAACAGATATGAAAGGCTATGACATTGCTTATGAATGCGGTTTCAGTGACCCACATTATTTCAGCTATATCTTTAAGAAGAATACAGGTGTTTCTCCAAGAGAATTTAAAGGCAGCCTTTAGATTCCTCTTACTAATTTCGTAAAACAAAAAAAGTGCATCTTCTAAAGAACTTTTAGAAGATGCACTTACCCTGGAGTTTTTTTTAATTTATAATCACGCTACTGCGAAGATGAACCGTTTTTCTTTTTGCGCTCTTCGATGATAATGCTCTGCAAAAGGATGAAGAAACAAAGCATCAAGCCTGTTGTAATTTTCTGCCACCATGGTTTTGTCAAACCTGCTGCAATTACAATCAAGTTAATTGTTTTCAGTGACATAACACCGAACAATGTTCCTATAATGTTTCCAACACCACCACTGAGCAGAGTACCACCAATGATAGAAGCTGCAATAGCTTCCATTTCTGCGCCGTCAGCATTTGATGCATTGCCTGCACCTGTGTGAAGAAGGTAAACAAAGCCTGCAATTCCTGCCAGTAAACCACAAAGTACATAAGCAAGGAATCTTGTTTTCTGAACATTGATACCAAGCATCAAGGCGCTTTCTGAGTTACCACCGATTGCGTAGAAGTTTCGTCCGAGACGTGTCCATTTGAGGAATGCCCATAAAAGTACAACTGCAAGAATTGCAATTACCGCACCAATCTCAAGATATGAAGGAATGAATGTTCCATTTCTTGCATATGAACCGATACCAGGAAGATTGATATAAAAATCTTTTACCTTAAGGAATACTTCATTTGATGTAACAGTAAGTGGTTGAACATGAATGATTGTAGTCAAACCCTTTGCAAGGAACATACCTGCTAGTGTTACGATGAATGGCTGAATCTTTAGATAAGATACAAGAAATCCCTGAACAACACCGAATGCAAGACCGATTCCAAGGGATACGAGGAGTGCAGCTCCAACAGAGCAGTGATTGTTTTCAAGAAGAACGACAGTAGACATTGTAATCAATGCAATCTGTCCACCAACACTGATATCGATACCGCCTGAAATCATTACGATTGTAAGACCACATGCAATAATTATGAGATATGCATTGTTGTTAAAAATATTGAAGAACTGCTGTGGGTTTAAGAAGCCGTGTCCCCAGATAATCATTGCACCAACATACATTACAATGAAAGTTGCAATTGTGATTGTTAAAAGCAAAGCTGTATTAGAAAGTGGTGGTTTAATTTTTTTTGTAGTTAAATCTTTATTAGCCATAATTATTTAGCCTCCAGTTTTACAGCAGCTTTTGGTTTACCCTTGAAGAGTTTTCCGATAAATTCTTTAACAACAGGTGAACCAAGAACAACAATGATGATAATTACAATTGCTTTATAAGCCTTAATGTCTGTTGAAGAAACCTTCATGGCATACAAAGTAGTTGTAAGAGCCTGAATAATATATGCACCGAGAATTGATCCTGAAAGCTTGAACTTTCCGCCGCTTAATGAGTTACCACCGATAGCAACTGCAAGGATAGCATCCATTTCAATATCAAGAAGAATCTTTTCATGATTGATAAGACCGATGCGGCAAACGTTCATAGAACCTGCAAGGGCAACACAAATGCCCAGGATTACAAATACAAGAAGCTTCATGAACAATGGATTGATACCATTGAGTTTAGCTGCTTTCTCGTTGATACCAACAGCCTGAATGTAAAGACCAAGTGTTGTGAACTTTAACAGAAGTACCATAATCACAACAAAAAGTATTACAATCAAAATTGGACTTGGAATTGGGCATCCTGGAATGAATCCACCAAGAGCTCCAAGAAGTGGACTTTCTACGTTAGGAGTTGCGCCACCGTTAATCCAGTAAGCAATCGGACGACCTGCAGTAAAGAGGATCAAGGAAGCAATCATTGGCTGAATGTTGAACTTTGAAATCAAAATACCATTAAACAGACAGAAAAGAATTGCAACTAAAGCTGCAACAGCTACACCGCCAAGAATTGTGGGAACAGTAATAGCAGGAGCTGCACGCAAAATCTTTACGAACATACTTCCTGCAATAGCAGCAGAAGCACCGATGGAAATATCCTGACCTTTTGTGGCAGAAGTTACCAATGTCATACCAATTGCAAGAATTACAAGCTCTGATGCACCATTCAAGATACTTACCAGGTTACCGGTAAGAACTTTGTGACCCAGGTTATTTACTTTAATTCCGATAGAGAAAAATGCTGGATCTCTAATCAGGTTAAATACAACAAGAATGAATAAAGCGACAATAGGAATTAGTAACTGTGAAAAATTGTTCAGTTTTTCAGAGAGCTTTGGTTTACTCATTTTTTCCTCCTGCAATAGTTTTCATAATGTTATCCTGACTTAAATCATCATCGCGAAGTTCGCCGACAATGTTTCTGTCTTTCATAACTGTAAGGCGTGAACAAACGTTCAGCATTTCCTGAATTTCAGATGAAATGAATGTTACACCAACGCCTTCTTTCTGAAGTTTAAGAACCTGTTTCTGGATTTCTGTTTTTGTACCAACGTCGATACCGCGTGTTGGTTCATCAAGAATCAGGTACTGTGGATGTGTTAAAAGCCAGCGTGCAAGAATTACTTTCTGCTGATTTCCACCTGAAAGGGCTTTGATAGGAGTATCTTGAGAAGCTGTCTTAACCTGAAGAAGTTTGATGTATTCATCAGCGATTTTTGCAGCCTCTGCCTTGCTGTAAGGTTTGAAGAAGCCTCTTAATACCTGCTGTGCAAGAATAAGATTTTCGCGAACAGAAAGATCTGCGATGATTCCGTCACCCTTACGGTCTTCAGGAAGATATCCGATACCGTTTTTCATGGCATCAAGCGGCTTGGTGATTTTAACATCTTTACCGTTGATTTTTACTTTACCACCAGTTACACGATCTGCAGCAAATACTGCACGAACACTTTCACTGCGGCCTGAACCAAGAAGTCCTGTAAAGCCGTTAACTTCACCTTTACGAACTGTAAAGTCGAAAGGTTTTACACCTTCAGCACTTGAAAGATCCCTTGCTTCGTAAACTGTTTCTGCAGCTGGATTATAACGGCCCTTTTCACTTTTAAGCTTTGAAATATCATCAAGGGCTTTGCCTAGCATTGCAGAAATCAACTCTACCTGTGGCATATCTGCAATTGCATATTCACCAATAAGCTCACCATTACGAAGGACTGTGATTTTGTCACAGACTGCATAAACCTGATCAAGGAAGTGTGTAATGAAGATAATTCCTACACCTTTAGCTTTAAGGTCACGCATGAGAGTAAAAAGAAGTTCAACTTCTCGTTCATCCAGTGATGAAGTTGGTTCATCAAGGATAAGAACTTTACAATCCATGTCCACAGCACGGGCAATTGCTACCATCTGCTGAACAGCAAGGGAACATGTTCCAAGCTGCTGTGCTGCTTTTGCCGGAATGTTTAATTTCTGCAAGATTTCGTCAGCACGCTTTTCCTGAGCATGCCAGTTAATGAATTTATAGTTTCCTCGTCCAATAAAAATGTTTTCTGCAACTGTCAAGTTTGGACAGAGTGTAATTTCCTGATATACGGTACTGATACCCAGATTCTGGGCATCCTGAGGTGAACGGATTGATACTGGCTTATCTTTTCCTTCAATACGAATTTCACCTGAATCTTTTTCGTAAACGCCAGTTAAACATTTAACAAGAGTTGATTTACCAGCTCCATTTTCGCCCATTAAGGCATGAATTTCACCCTTGCGGAGGGTAAAGTCTACATTTTGAAGAGCTTTTACACCTGGGAATTCTTTGTAAATTCCACGCATGGTTAAAAGAACATTATTGTCCATTTATACTTCCTCTTAAGCAAAAAAAAGCGGTGCAAAACATGGATTACATATTTTACACCGCATCCAAAGTCTACAAATTAGTCACCAAGACCATATTTTGCGATATCTGTTTCTGTAAGTTTTGTCGCATCGAAACCTTTTTCTTCAGAGATAACTTTCTTTGAAGGAACTTTTCCAGTTGTAATCATGTTTTCGATTACAGCAGCCTGGAATGGAGAACACTGTCCATCGTAGTTCCAGTTTCCAGAAAGGAGTTCACGGAGAGCCCATTTGTTACAGTCGAATCCCATTATGATTACATCTTTTCCAACACCGTGAGTGATACCAGCTTCGTCGAGAGCTGCAACAGCACCCTTAGCCATACCGTCGTTTTCAGCGTATACTACGTTGAACTTTTCACCAGAGTTGATAACTGATTCTACGATTTTCTTTGCTTCAGCTTCGTCCCATGTAGCTGTCTGCTGAACAACTTTCTTCATTGTTCCTGCAGCAAATTCTTTGTCGAGAGCTGCTGTACGTCCGATCTGAGCATCAGATCCCATAGCACCCTGAATATGAATTACATTGTATTCTTTCAAGTTCTGAGCTTTCAACCAAGCAACAGCTGTGTTACCCTGGTTAGCCATGTCTGAAACTACAGCTGCTTCATAAAGACTTTCGTCTACGTTAATCATACGGTCAAAGAGGAATACTTTAATTCCAGCTTTCTGTGCGTTTTTAAGAACTGCTTCCCATCCGTCTGTAGCAGCAGCAGAAAGGAGAATGTAGTCTACGCCTTCTGTAATGAACTGTGAAGCAGCGTTGAGCTGTTCATCGTTTTTCAAGCTGTAGAAAGTCTTTACATCGTATCCCTTATCTTTAGAGAATACTTCTTCCATGTCTTTTACGTTAGCAGCTCGGTATCCTGATTCACTAGGTGGGTTGTTAATAATACCGATTTTAATAGAGTCATTTTTTGCTCCATTACCACATGCAACAAACAAACTTGCAGCAGCCAAAAGTGCAACTGCAGCAGCAATCAATTTTTTCATTTAAATCCTCCTGATAGATTTATATGGTGCCATATTAACCCTGCTTAAAGTAAATTTGAATGCGAAAATTTAGGTATTATTTTTTGAATTTTTCGGAATTTACAAAAAAAAAGGGGAATTTGAAAATTCCCCGTAGAAAAGTTTAAAATATTATTTAAAAAAGTTTAAATTTTTTGGAGGAATTATTCCTGGCCAAGATATTTATAACCAGCTTCAGTTACTGCGGCTTTGAAAAGTTCTTCTGGAACATCTTTTGAAAGTTCAATAACTGCAGTGCCTTTTTCGTGGCTAGTAACAGCACTAGTTACGCCGTCGATTTTTTCAAGGGCACCTTTTATGTGAGCCTCGCAGTGAGAGCACATCATGCCTTCGATTTTTAATGTTTTAGTCATAGATACTCCTTTTGATTCCTGCTGAGAGGAATTTTCTATATTATTGTGTTTGTTTTTTCTGCTACTATATAATCTGACAAAGTTCAGGCGTAATGCGTTAGAAACAACACAGAAACTGCTTAAACTCATTGCAGCTGCGCCAAACATTGGATTCAAAGTCCATCCGAATGCTTTAATATAACAACCTGCAGCCAGTGGAATGCCGATTAGGTTGTAAATGAAAGCCCAGAACAGATTTTCCTTAATGTTAACAAGTGTTTTTTGACTTAATTTGATTGCAGCAACAGCATCACGAAGAGAGCCATTTACAAGAACAACATCTGCTGCATCAATTGCAACATCTGTCCCTTTGCCGATTGCAATGCCGGAATCTGCTACGGTAAGGGCAGGGGCATCGTTGATTCCGTCACCGATCATTATGACAGGCTTACCTTTTGCCTGAAGGTCTTTGACGGCTTTTGCTTTTTGCTCTGGAAGAATGCCTGCAATGACACGATCAACACCTGAGAGGCGGCCGATTTCCTGAGCTGTCAGTTCATTGTCGCCTGTAAGCATTACAACTTCAAAGTTCATTTTTTTAAGTTCTTTTATGGCATCGGCGCTGTCTTCTTTAATTGTGTCGGCTACGCAGATAATTCCAAGAAGCTTATTGTCTTTTGAGAAATAAAGCGGAGTCTTTCCCTGGCGGGCAAAATCATCTGTGTCATAAGAGGAATTTTCAAGGTCCTTTATGAATTCCTTATTACCGCCTCTTAATTCTGCATCCTTACATTTTGCTTTAACACCGCAACCAGCAATCGCTTCAAATTCAGAAACAGCTTCAGCTGAAAGACCTTTTTCTTTTGCATAATCAAGAATTGCTTTTGCCAGCGGATGTTCGCTTTTTGCTTCAATATTCAAGGCTGACTGAACAAGCTCAGTTTCAGAAATTCCGTCAACCGGGATGATGTCTGTTACCGATGGCTGTCCTTTTGTAATAGTGCCGGTTTTGTCCAGAGCGACGATTTTTGCTTTGCCTGTTGTTTCAAGACTTTCTGCGGTTTTGAAAAGAATACCGTTTGAAGCACCTTTGCCGCTTGCGACCATAATGGCAACAGGAGTTGCAAGACCCAAGGCACAAGGACAGCTTATAACAAGGACACTGATTGCACGGGTCAGAGAATAACCTGCACCAGAGCCCATAACCATCCATACAATAAAAGTAATGGCAGCAATAGCGATTACCACAGGTACAAAAACACCACTTACCTTATCTGCAATTTTTGCTATAGGAGCCTTACTGCTTGAAGCATCACTGACCAGCTGAATGATCTGATTGATTGTTGTGTCCTGACCAACACGAGTGGCGCGGCATTTAAGAAATCCACTTTGATTCAAAGTTCCACTTGAAACCTTACTGCCAGTCTTTTTATCAACCGGAATGCTTTCGCCTGTAAGTGCAGATTCGTTCACAGCAGAAAAACCATCAACTACAACTCCATCAACAGGAATAGTTTCTCCGGGGCGGATAACAAAAATATCATCTATATGAACCTCTTCCACATCTACAGAAATTTCTGAATCGTTATGGATGATAGTTGCAGTTTTAGGAGCAAGCTTCATAAGGCTTTTTAGTGCCGATGTAGTTTTTCCTTTTGATTTCGCTTCAAGGAATTTTCCTACAGTAATCAAAGTCAAAATCATTGCAGCCGATTCAAAGTAAAAATTATCCATGTAATTTATTACAGCTTCGGTGTTCTGTTTGACCTGTGCATCAGTCATTGCAAAAAGACAGTAAAGACTCCAGAGGAATGAAACGCCTGATCCCATTGCAACAAGAGTGTCCATGTTAGGTGCACCGTGAAGGACTGATTTAATTCCAGTTACAAAAAATTTTTTATTGATGAACATTATAATGGAACAAAGAATCAGTTGAACAAGGCCGATGGCTACATGGTTATTTTCAAAGAATGGTGGAAGAGGAAAATTCCACATCATGTGACCCATTGAAAAATACATAAGGATCAGAAGAAATCCCAGAGACCAGAAAAGGCGTTTTAGCAGGGCTGGCGATTCTTTGTCCTGAAGAGGGTCAGAGTTATGGGTATTTTTTTTCGAGGAATTTGTGGCTTTAACAGGTTGTGCGCCGTATCCTGCATCGGTTACAGCTTTGATGATCTTCTCAGCCGATGCGGTTCCTGAAACAATCATTGAATTGGTTAAAAGATTAACAGCACATTCTGTTACACCATCAACAGCATTTACAGCTTTTTCAACACGGGCAACGCAGGCTGCGCAACTCATTCCAGTTATATCGTATTTATTTTTGTTAGCCATGACTAATAAGATAATGAATTTTAATTTAAAAGGAAAGTTTATAAGGGAATTTTTAATTTATGAAATTAAAAAAAATGCACCTCCTAAACGGCGATTTATAATTTGAAGTGACTAGGTAAATTATTACCATGCCAAATTGCTATTGATGTGATTAGAAATCAATCCTGTTTTTCTATGATTATTCCCTTTGTTAACAAAATTGCTACAACTCCATTGTCTTGCCTATATGCTGAATCAAATTCAACTCTAAGTTGAACTTCTTTTCCACATCTACTATATTCAATCCCTGTAATAACCCCTGTAAATTGTATTTTTCTTTTTCTAAATTTTTCTAACGCGTCATCAAAATCGTTTTTAAACTCAGATATAATTTGAGTTTGCGTATATTTAATTATTCCCATGTTTTTAAATTATCTTACTGATTGATCTAATTTAAAGTAGAAATCTGAATTGTAATAATCTACAAGAGCCATTTTGTAACTTGTATTTGGAACAGCCATAAAAATATTTTTGTGCTTGTGATCATAGCTTGCAGAACCTTCTGTATATTGAACTCCTGACCTTGAACAACTTGTGTTGATTACAACTTCATAACATCTGTAGAAATCAAGTTTGTTATAAATGTTGTAGACCTTTGAACTTCCGCGATCGAGATAGACACACTTTTTTGAAAGCACACAGTTGCCTCTGCGATTAGAAGAAACATTGTATTCATAAACTTCGATATCAATGTAAACATCTGCTTCACAAATTTCATCAGAAATAACTAATTTTGCAGGACTGTTGAATTCAATATCAAAGAAAGCACTGCAGCTTGTAAAGAGAGCTGAAAGTCCAAGACATACAGCCAAAGTTATAAATAATTTTTTGAATTGTTTCATAATCAAACTCCTTGTTTTCAACATATCACATTCCTTTGTATAAATACTGAGAGGAAAATAAGAAAGTACTTAGAATCCGTTTGAGAAGGAGAAAGGTTTTTCAAACGAATTTTGCTTAATTTTTAAATCTGGGAAAGCTTAAAGTAATAGGAATTATTATAGAAATCTTCAAGCTTCATTTTTATGTTCTGTCCTGGAGAAGCCAGGAATACATTTTTATAATGAAAGTCATAACTTGCTGATCCGGAACGGTAAACAACGCCTGAACCATTTTTGGGAGTGATGACAATCTGATAACAAGAATAGGCATTAAGTTTGTTGTCTACACTAACAGACTTTGAACCGTTTTTAGAAAGCTTAATATCACTGGCATTGAACACTTTTTCTAAAGTTGTACCTGCCTCAACGTCTATGGAATAAATATCCAGGTCAAAAGTTAAATTTCCGTTACCGTAATCATCTGTAAACAAAATCTTTGAAGGACCTTTTTCATTAGTCTGTGAAGTAGAGTTACAGCCTGTAAGGGATGCAGTAACGCCAAGACAAATAAATGATGTTAATAAAAGTTTAGAAATATTTTTCATTCTAGCCTCCATAAATAATACACATATAAAACTTTTCTTCTGATAATGGTGTTACTAAAATAGAAATAAGAATGTTCTTAGAATTGAATGGAAATTAATGATTGAAAAATAAGAAAAACAATCACCATATAAGTATTAATTTCAAGTTGTCATTAGACATAAAGTATAAAAACAGTTAAAATATAATTATTAATTGAAAGGGGTTAAGTATGGAAAAAAACGAAATTCAATATTCACCTAAAAGCCGTATGAAGGCATTGTTGTTCTCCAGTTTGTTGGGTCAGGTTGGAGTTCATTCATATTATCTTGGACATATTCTTGCTGGAGTCGGACATTCCATTTTACTGGCACTTTCACTTTCATTTATTATTACAAAAAATCCTTGGATTTCAATTGCTGCGGTAGCTGTAAATTTGAATTGGGCTCTTGCAGAAGCAATCGTAATTGCAACTGGTCACGGAAAAGATGCATATCAGCTTCGTGTAAGAAACTGGAAGTCAACAAGAGCAACTTTTAATAAAGATGATTTTGTGATTGGTGACTGGAATTGTCCAAGCTGTTCAACTAAAAATTATGCATCTTTTGCATTCTGCAAAAAATGTGGAACAGCAAAAGAAATAAAAGAAATTAATTAGGTCTATTTACGATTTTGAAAGAATGAACCATTGTTCCTTCTGAGTTTCTTCCTTTACCCTGGTATTCAACGAAAATCTTCCGGTAAAGAAACTTCTGCTGGATCCTAAAGAATTAAAGTGATTCATTAAAACTAAATCAAGTTATTGGAAAATAATTGATAAAGTATTAATGTACTAACTGATATAATTTTTGTACTTCATGAAGTTAAGGGAGAAACAGGATGTTCGAATATAAACTTCAAATTGGTTGTTTAATTGTTATTTCATATTTTATTATAAACTACATAAAAGGAAGCTTAGATAAGAATGTAAATTTCACCCCAGGATTTGATGCATTGCTTTATATATCACCGTGGGCAATTATTCTTGACGGACTTACTGCATGGACTGTAAATCATCAGGACGTTGTTCCAGAAATTGTAAACAGATTACTGCATCTGGTATTTATAGTTTCTATGGAATGCATAGTTTCAATAATTTTTATATATATGCTTTATCAGGTTTTTGGAAAGCAACAAAAATGGGTTATTGTGCTTGAATGTTTGCCTGGTATCATTTCAACTCTGATAACAATTATTTGCATTAAAGACCTTTATTACGTTAATGGCAGTACAACAAATTATTCAATGGGAATTTCTGTAATCGTCTGCTATATCTCTCTTGTAATTCAGTTTTCGATATTATTTGTAATTGTCTGCATAAAATTCCGTACTCTTGAGAAAAGAAAATCAATAGGAATTATTTCATTTATAGCAATCTGTATTATGATTCTTATTGTTCAAATAGTAAAACCAGAGTCTCTTGTTTCATGCCTTCTTCCTACAATTGCCATTGCAGGTATGTACACACATTTTGAAGACCCTGCAGAAAAAAGATTGAATCAGTACAACGATAACATGGTACGAAGTTTTGCAACACTTGTTGAAAGTCGTGATGATAATACTGGTGGTCACATCAGACGAACACAGGGATATGTAAAAATCATTCTTGACGAAATGTCAAAATGCAAGCGTTACAAAAACTTACTTACAAAAGATTATGTTTCAAATGTTATCAAAGCCGCACCTATGCATGATATAGGAAAGATCGGAGTTCCTGATCAGATTCTTCAGAAACCGGCAAAGCTCACTGCAGAAGAATTTGAAATAATGAAGCTTCATTCATCTAAAGGTGGAGAGATCATTAAGGAAACTTTCGACGAACTTGATGAACCTGATTATCAGCAGATTGCTTATGAAGTAGCAAGATATCATCACGAAAAATGGAACGGAAAAGGTTATCCAGAAGGATTGCGTGAAAAGAAAATTCCTTTACATGCCCGTATTATGGCCATAGCTGATGTGTTCGATGCGGTTTCTGCAAAACGTGTTTATCGTGATGCAATGCCAGTTGATAAATGTTTCAAAATTATCGAAGAAGGTGTTGGTAAGGACTTTGATCCGACTCTTGCAGAACTTTTTCTGGGTGCAAGAAAAGATGTAATGGCTTACATGAAGGCAGATAAGACTAAGTTTGATGAGAAGATAATAGAAAAGAAAAAGGGGAAGTCTAAATAAAAAGGCAACAAAACGAAACAAAATTTCATTAATTCTGTAAAGTTTAGTTGGTAGAAAAATACGCAACGAAAAGTTACAATATTTCTACATTTAAGAAAAATAAAATTTGTAGGAGAAATATTGATTATGGATAAACTTATGAATCAAGAAATAGCTCAAGTTTCAGATCGAAAAAAATGGATAGATAATCTTCGATGGATTACGATTCTTATCGTTGTTGTTTTTCATGTTTTTTACTATTACAACAATATTGGACAGACTGCTATGTTCAGTCGTCTGCCTGCAAATCCTTCGATGGAAGGAGCAAAAGCAAGTATTACATTTGCAGGTATTTTTCAGTATGCAGTGTACCAATGGTTTATGCTTCTTCTTTTTGTTGTAAGCGGCATTTGTGCAAAGTATACATTGAAGCAAAAAACACTTGGTCAGTTTTTAAAAGCTCGAGTTCGTAAAATTTTAGTTCCAAGTACTTTGGGAGTTTTTGTAATTCAGTGGATTGGAGGATGGATAATTACAAGCCGTTTTTTGGTTGGTGAAGAAGCTGAAAAAATTCCTGCGGTCGTTAAATATATTATATCTGTTGCATCTGGAACTGGCGCACTTTGGTTCTGTCATGTTCTTTTTGTTGCATGTTTAGTTCTGGCGTTGATAAAATTGATTGATAGAAAATGCAGAATTGAAGCTCTTGGTGAAAAAGCAAATATATTTTTTACTGCAGCATTTGTTGTCGTAATGATTGGTGTTGCTCAGATTTTGAATATCAAAATGATACCGACTTATCGCTTTGGTTATGATACTATGGCATTCCTGGCTGGCTACTATATTTTTAGCAGTGAAAAAGTTTTGAGCCAGCTAAAGAAATTCGGATGGATTTGTCTTGTTATTGGTGCAGGATTCTGGGTGTGGCATTTTATAAAATTCTACGGTCAGCTTTATTCTGATGCTTCGGTTCAAAATAACTGGATTTCCATTGTTCATGCCTGGTTTTCGGTAATGGGAATTTTGGGTGTTTCCCAGACTGTTCTGGAATTTGAAAATAAGTTTTCTAATTATATGTGTAAAACAAACTGGGGAATTTATGTTAATCACATTCTCGTTATGATTGTATTGAATGTTTTACTTGAACCAGTAGCAGCAAGTATTCCTGTTGCAGTAATATACTTAATAGAACTGGTTGTTACAATTTCAGTCAGTGTCGGATTGTGGGAATTATTAAAACGTGTTCCTGTTATCAAGTTTATTTTGTATGGATTATAAATATGCTCCGTGAAAATATTATCAATTTCAGAAATGCATACGGATATAGTCAGGAAGAAGTTGCAGAAAAAATAGGAATTTCGCGACAAGCTTACGCCAAGTGGGAAAAAGGCGAAACAGTTCCTGATATTGAAAAATGTGCTCTTCTTGCAAAGTTATACGAAACAACACTTGATCAACTTTATGAAGATGTTGAAAAAATAGAAGGGATCCCAGAAGCAGAAAACTTTCCCCCAGGACCTAAAGGTAAACATATTTTTGGAACTGTTACAATGAACGATAAAGGTCAGATTGTAATTCCTAAAAAAGCTCGTGAAATAATGGGATATAAGCCTAGAGAAAATCTTCTGGTACTGGGAGACGAAAGCAGTGGACTTGCACTGATGAAAGCTTCCGATTTTATAAAAGGAGCATTTGCAGCAATACGGCAGGCTCGTAAGAAGATATAATGAACAAGCTATCTGAGTTAAATATAGGAATGCTGGTTAATAAAGGAAAATTTTAAATGTCGCAATGTCATACACCAACGATTTACGATTACAAAACAGTTGAAGAACAGAAATCATTCCTCAGAAAAAGAGCTAAAGCTGCGTTAAAAGAATATTGCTCTGATTTACCTCTGATGAAACAGACTGCAAAATCGGTAGTTACATCGGTGACAAATAGTGACGAATACAAAAATGCAACTATGATTCTTGGTTTTATGCCAATGAATGATGAGGTCGATATTGTTCCTTTAATGAAGCAGGCACTGAAAGATAAAAAGAAAGTTGCAGTTCCGAAAATGGCAAAGTCTGGAAATGATATGGACTTTTATTTGATTGATGACTTTGACGGAGATTTTACTTCAGATAATAAATACAATATTAGAGAGCCTTCAGAAAATTGCACAAAATTAAGTCCTGATCAAATTCCTTCAGATGCACTTATTTTTGTGCCTGGTCTTGTTTTTAATCTTGAAGGTGCACGGCTTGGAAGAGGTAAAGGTTATTACGATAAATATCTTTCAAGAGTTCTGGATTGTGATAAAAGAATTGTGTGTGGAGTATGTTTTACCATTTGTGTAACAAAAGCTGTGCCGATAGAAAAGAATGATGTCCGGGTTAATTATCTTTTGAATGAATATGGATTTATTCCATTGAGATAAAAAAAAGATGTTTCTGTATCGTAAAAACTGCACAGAGAGAAAGAAATGGAAAAATTAATTTTTATACCATCTATATTTATCTTATGTCATTATGTGAAGGATTGTTTGCAAAGTCTGACATTCATTTTGAGGTTAAGGACGATGGTTTGAAATATGTTTTTTGATGCAGTCAAAAGTTTCCTGACTGATGTCGTGTTCAATTTTGCAGGCATCTTCGGAAGCTGTCTTTTCTGAAACGCCTAACTGTACAAGAATTTCTGTGAGTACAGTGTGGCGTTCATAAATTGTTTCTGCAATTTTAAGCCCTGAGGCTTTTAGAGTAATATTTCCTTCAGGACTTATTTTTATGTAGCCATCTTTTTCAAGGTTGTGAATGGCAACGCTGACTGTTGGTCTTGAAAAATTCATTGCCCGGCCAATATCGATAGCACGAACATCTCCCTGTTTTGAAAGTACAAGAATTGTTTCAAGATACATTTCTGCTGATTCAGTTATTTTCATTTTACGCTGCCTTGTTTTAGTTTATTTTTTAATTATATTGGTTTTCTTTATTTTTACAACCTGAATTTTGACAGCAACTTATATTTATTTTTTACAGGTGGACTTTGAACATCCGGAGCATCCACAACAGCAGCCACCCGACTTTTTTGCTTTATGATATTTTTTACAAAGTGATTTTACGATTAAAGCAATCATTATAAAAAGAATTACGCATACAATTGCTGTTCCCATAAATTCCTCCTGCAGACTGGTGGTTTATTGCATCCACAAGTTGTTAAACTTTAAACCACCGTCTAAATTTCTATCTTTTATTTTTTGTATTTGTCTTTTCTACAAACCATGTAAACGAGGCCGGCTAAAACTATGAAGCCTAAAACTACTTCGATAATTCCGATAACACCGCTTACAGCTCCAGTACAAAGGCTTCCAATCTGATTTACGATAAATGAAATTACGTAAGCAAATCCACATTCGTACAGAATCGCAAACCAGAACCATTTTGTGTTGTTCATTTCACGCTTAATAGCACCCATTGCGGCAAAACAAGGAGCACAAAGAAGATTGAAGATAAGGAAAGACATTCCGGTTACACCAGTGAAAACAGCTGCCATATTTGTATAAGCTTCTGTTCCACCGTAAAGAATGCCCATTGTGCCGACAATGTTTTCCTTTGCAACAAGACCTGTAATTGCAGCAACAGTTGCCTGCCAGTTACCCCATCCAAGAGGCTGGAAGAGCCAGCAAATTCCACGGCCAAAGTATGCAAGAATAGAACAGTCCATCTGATCTTCTTCCAGCATTCCAAAACTACCTTCTGCCCAACCAAAGAATGAAAGGAACCAGATTACAATTGTTGAAAGAAGTATAATTGTTCCGGCTTTTTTGATGAATGACCAGCCTCGTTCCCACATTGAGCGGAGTAGGTTACCGATTGTTGGCCAGTGGTAAGCAGGGAGTTCCATTACGAATGGAGCAGTCTCGCCAGCAAACATTTTTGTTTTTTTAAGCATAATTCCAGAAAGAAGAATTGCAGCAATTCCAATGAAGTAAGCTGAAGTTGCAACCCAGGGAGAACCACCGAAAATTGCTCCTGCGATCATAGCAATAAAGGGAGTTTTGGCACCACACGGAATGAATGTAGTTGTCATGATTGTCATCTTTCTGTCACGGTCACTTTCGATTGTACGACTTGCCATAATACCTGGAATTCCACAACCAGTTCCTACAAGCATAGGAATAAATGATTTACCAGAAAGTCCAAAGCGGCGGAAAACCCGGTCCATAATAAAGGCAATACGAGCCATATATCCACAAGCTTCAAGGAATGCAAGGAGCAGAAACAAAACCAGCATCTGTGGAACAAAGCCAAGTACCGCACCAACACCTGCAACAATACCATCAAGAATCAAACCTTTAAGCCAGTCTGCACATTCAATAGCATCTATACCAGATTCAATAAGAACAGGAATACCGGGAACCCATATACCAAAATCTTCTGGAGCAGGGCCTTCTTCGCCGTACTTTTCTACCATTTTATTAGCAGCGGCAACATCTTCTTCTGTAAATTCAATTGGTTCAGAAACTTCAAGAGTTTCTTCATCCTGAACTACATATGTAACTTCGCCGTTTTCATAAGCTTCAAGAATTGGGGCACTGTCTCCAAATTCTTCACAGGCTTCTTCGTAAGCGCCAGTTCCAATTCCAAACAAATGATAACCATCACCAAACAAACCGTCGTTTGCCCAATCCGTTGCAGCTGCTCCAACAGTTACCATTGAAAGGTAATAAACAAGAAACATAACAAAAGCAAAAATTGGAAGAGCGAGCCAGCGATTTGTTACAACACGGTCAATTTTGTCAGAAGTATTCAGCTTGCTTGCTTTAGATTTTTTTGTTACGCAGGAATTAATGATAGACTCAATATATTTATATCTCTCTGCTGTAATAATTGATTCTGAATCATCATCCATTTCTGCTTCACATTTTTTTATATCTGCATCAATGTGGGATAAGTCTTTGGAAGAAATTTTTATTCCTTCTGCTTCCTTCAGCTGTTCTACAATTTTTGAATCCCGTTCAAAAAGCTTTACTGAATACCATCTCTGTTTTTCTTCTGGAAGGTCATGAACTACTGCTTCTTCAATATGTGCAAGTGCATGCTCAATAGAAGATTCAAAGCGGTGCTTGTATTTCATAACTTTGTTTTCAGTTGCTGCTTTTACTGCAGCTTCGGCTGCTTCCATGCAGCCTTTATTCTTTAATGCTGAAATTTCAAAAACAGGACAGCCTATAAGTTTTGACATCTGTTCAAGATGAATTTTGTCACCATTTTTTTTGACAACGTCCATCATGTTTACGGCAATTACCATCGGAATACCAAGCTCTGCAAGCTGAGTTGTAAGATAAAGGTTACGTTCAAGGTTTGTTCCGTCGATGATGTTTAAGATTGCATCAGGACGTTCTTTTACAAGATAGTTTCTTGAAACGACTTCTTCCAGAGTGTAGGGTGAAAGAGAGTAGATACCAGGAAGGTCCATGATTTCTACATCCTTGTGATTTTTTAATTTACCTTCTTTTTTTTCAACAGTTACACCAGGCCAGTTTCCGACAAATTGATTTGAACCGGTAAGTGCATTGAATAAAGTAGTTTTTCCTGCGTTAGGATTTCCAGCAAGTGCGATTTTCATTTTATTCTCCTATAAAACTCCGCGTTAGCGGCAGCACATGGATGTGCTGTATAAGCAGTTTGATGATACAACGTAGCAGCAAACTGCCGAGATAAAAATTACATGGATGTAATTTTTATCTTGCTACCTCCACATCAATTAATTCTGCATCAGCTTTACGGACAGAAAGTTCGTAACCGCGAACAGCAACTTCTACAGGATCTCCAAGAGGTGCAACTTTGCGGACATAAATTTCAATTCCTTTTGTGATTCCCATATCCATAATGCGGCGTTTAATTGCGCCTTCACCAGAAACTTTTGTGACAAGCACAGTTGTTCCGGGTTTTACTTCTTTTAGTGTCATAAATTCCTCGTTAAATAATTATTTTTGATGCAAGCTCTTTGCTTACGGCAACTCTGGCGTCTTTAATCTGTACGATAATATTTCCGCACATAACAGAAACAATACTTACCTGTGCACCTGGAATAAAGCCAAGATTTTTCAGGTGATGTTTTGTTTCTTCAAGACCACATATTTTTTTTACAAGATATTCTTTGCCGATTTGGGCCATGTAAAGTGGCATGAGAAAGTCTTCCTTTTTTTAGAAACTGTATTTGTAGTAAACAGGGAATGAAACTCCCACGTTGTCTTTGATATCAACTGCAACACCGGCTCTTACTTTATGATTTCCATTCACATAAGCTGCGCCTAATTCTGCGATTACTTCAGTTGAACTTGAATCTTCATAATCCATGTTTAATGTAGCCTGTGTTTCAACAATAATGTTTTCTGTTACTTCTGTTTCAAGACACAATGCTGTATACAAATCATTTCCTTCACCGCCCAAGCTTGAAACAAAATCAAGGCTTATTGTGAAAATCGAAACGTTATAAACAGACCCAAAGTAATTAAGTTTCCTTTTACATCTTTAAACTCATCATTGTATGAAAAACCAAGATTAACATTGAGATTTTCTACTCCCTTGAAAGATCCGAAAACTCCAAAGCCAAGATTGTTTACAGGATTAAGAAGCGTTACTCCCACACTGAAACTTTCTGTGGAATAATCAACGCCAGCAACAAAATCAAATTTATTATTTTCGTCTGCAAAGATTGAAGGAATTTTTAATCCTGCAGCAATAGATAAATTTTCTACTGGTTTTGCAACAACCGAAAAACCTGCACCAATGTTTCCATTTGCAACGTTGTCATCTTCGATTGGAAGATATGAACCTTCTGTAAAAATTTTTTTTTTAAAGTCTAAGCTCAGAAATTTTACAGGTCTGAATTCAACATAAGCTTTATCAAATTCATATTCTGTAAATCCAATATTTCCATCACCTGTTTTATTAAGATTTGTGATTAAAGAAACTCCAGCATCAACCTTTTCTGTTTCAATCTCAGCAGTTACCTGTTCTTTGATTCCGGTAAATTCTGTGTTGCCTTCATAAATTGATACTACATCAGATGAAATTTTGTTTTCGAAAGAAAGCTTGAATTCACCTGCGAACATGGAACTTGCAACTGCCATTGATGCAAGAATTGTTAAAACTGTTTTTTTCATTTTGAACCTCGAAAAATTAAATATAAGTAAGTTAGTGTAAACTAACAATAACTCCAAAAATAAACTAACCAACGCCAATTACCATAAGAGCAAATAAGTGGAATTGGTTAGTTGTAACTAACTGACTTGAATAATATAGTTAGTTAATGCTAACATTGTCAAGTAGTTAGTGATAACTAACTTAAAAAAATTTTAAAAACTATTATCAGAAATTTAAATAGTAAATTATGTTTATGAATATCGAGGTTTATATGAGTGACTGTAATTTTGTAAAGAAATAGATTTTCATGAAATCATTGACTGCATTGTAAGTGCCCTGGATGCAAAAGATCCATATACTGCAGGTCATTCAGAAAGAGTCAGTGACATGGCGGTTGCCGTATGCAGATTACTGGATCTCACAGAAGATCAGACACAGCAGATTCTTATAGCAGCACATTTGCATGATATTGGAAAAATCGGAGTCCCTGATATTGTTCTTTTAAAAGAAGGAAAATTGACCGATGACGAATGGGGAAAAATGAAAAAGCATCCGGAAATAGGATCTGAAATTTTAAGCAAATCCCAGCAGTTGTCTGAGTTAAAAGATATCGTGCTTCATCATCATGAACGTTATGATGGTAAAGGTTATTGAGAGTTGTAATAGTTAATGTTGAATTGCAATTGTTAAAAGCTGATAAAAAGTGCAGAAGGCATTCTCAAAGTTCCAAGAAAATTTCTGATTCTTAAATAGTCACGATTATCTATGAAGGTAGAATAGTGGAACAACCTTTAAATCAGAACTTTACACAAAAATCTTTTAACATCATATATAATAAAAGAATGAATAAACTCGAACTTCACGAATCAATTCTGAATAATTCTCAAATGACCTTTGCAAGAAGCGGTGGAAACGGCGGGCAGAATGTGAACAAGGTAAATACGAAAGTTCATCTTGTGCTTGCGGTCAGTGCCATTGGTGGAATTAATGATGAGGAACGAAATCGCATTCGGATAAAACTTTCATCAATTTTGAATAAGGAAGATTTTCTTTTTTTAGATGTAGATGATGAACGCTATCAGGAACGGAATCGTGAAATCGCCCTTGCAAGACTGGAAAATAGAATTGTTCAGGCACTGGTAGTTCCAAGAAAAAGAAAACCTACAAAGCCCACAAAGGCAAGTAAAGAAAGAAAATTGAAGTTAAAGAAAATTCGATCTGAAGTAAAGAAGAACAGACAGAAGGTCTGGTGAAAATTGCTGAAGGAGTTGTAAGTGACACACACAGAAAAAGCAGTAAATTATTTTTCACAAAAATTGCGGGGCGCCATACCTGCCCACATTCTAGCATAATATAGTCATTACCACCAACAATTAATTCCTGGTAATTTCCGGAACTCCCAGAAAAATCTTTTATACCCCCAAAAGAAATGATATTATGAATACATGATGAAAAATAAGAATAAGAATTTTCCGCAGCAGACTCACTTTGTGGGCGTGCTTGTTCCGGAAGATATTACACTCACTCTGGAGGACTGCCGCCGCTACATGAACGAGCGATACGGCTGCATGTCCGGATATGGAACTCCCATTCATATAACGCTGGTTCCACCGTTCCATCTTCCTGAGGAATTTTCGACGGCTGATCTGGCTGCTGCAATTTCCTCTGATGTTTTATCCCAAAGTAAAAATTTAAAGTTTGATGCTCACATTGATAATTTTGACGCCTTTGGTGATAGGACTATTTATGCAAAAGTTCTTCGCGGTGAAAAATGGACTGTGCTGCGTGATAAGGTTCTTGCTGCAGTTTTGAAGGCGGCTCCTGGTTGTACAAAGAAAGATCAGAGATCGTTCCAACCGCATCTGACAGTTGCTAATCGTGATATTCCGGCTGGAGTTTCTACGGCTGCACTTGAAGTGATGAATGAGCTGAATTTGGTGGAAGATTTTCCGGTAGATAACATTACGATTTTTGAACGCAAGGGCGGAAAATGGGAAGCTGCCTGGAGTGGGGAGTTGTAAAAATGAACAAAATATTAGAAGCATCAGCTATTACAATTATAGGTGGTGCTGATGGGTCTACAAGTATTTATGTATCTTCAGGGGCAAAATGGCAATTAATTTTGATATTGCTTATTTTTATCTTTTTTTTTATTTTTGGAATTATAAGATTAATTCAAAATATAAAAAAGCATAAGACAATAAGAACTATTGCCTGGAGTGTAGTTTTATTCTTGATGATTTCTGTCGTTGTTTTAACTCAAGTGGAGAAAAAACATTATGAAAATATTTTGCAAACAATTAATGATCAACAACTAGATGCCAATGATTAAAGTTGAGACTACAGTTAGTCTCCCAGAAGAAAAAAGAAATGTACTGAAAGCTGAACTTGGGAAAGCCATCAGTATTCTTGATAAGCCAGAAAGTTACCTTATGATTAATCTTGTGGATCAGCAGGATTTATATTTTGGCGGAAACAAGCTTGATAAAGGTGCTTTTGTTGAAGTGAAAGTTCTTGGAAGCGTTGATGCCGGCTAGAGCGTTTGAATCCATTACTCGATAATTTATAAATAAATAGTCCGCTGGAAACCATTCTACAGAACGTAAATTTTCCTTATTTAACCATTTGGAATCTTCATGCTCCAGAAGCTTTAATTCTCCAGAAACGATAGTGCATAAAATGCAATGCAGTGTAAGATGGAAAGTGGGATAATCGTAATCAACAACACCGAGAATTTTTTCAGCCTTGATTTCTGTTGCCAGTTCTTCACGGATTTCACGGACGATGCACTGTTGGGGAGTTAAGTTATTCAGTTGCTAATCTTCATATTAAACTCAGAATAAATCTTTAATTAGCTGCACTGTTTAGGTGAGTTAGCTTTGTCAGATTGTTAGTAAGCAACTGAGTAACTTCATCTTCCTGATATGTGATTTTACTTGAGATTTTAATAATGAAGACCTGCAATTTTTAGGCTCAGTAATTCCGCAATATGTTATTTGGAAGGTGAATTTGTGGTTTGCGATAAATGTTTCAAATTCTACATATTATGGAACAGGTATTTTCTGGACACAATGGGAAGATATTTCTTCCTAACTTCCCACATTTCATGTTATACTATTCCCAAGGATCATAACCACATGAAACAAAACATACTACTAATTCTAATCCCAATTCTCTTCCTGACTTCCTGCACCGCAAAAGAATCATCAAAAAAAGGGGCAAGTATGAATACATTTAATTCAGTTTCGATGGACGAAGGCTTAAAGCTTATGGCAAGTGACAGGGACTTTGTTCTTCTGGATGTACGGACTCCTGAGGAATTTTCGTCGGGACATATTCCGGGCGCCCTTCAGCTTACAAATGAAACTTTTACAAAGGAGGATGCAGAAAATCTTCTTAAAAACAAGAGGCAGACAATTTATGTTTACTGCCGTTCAGGTAGAAGATCAAAGCAGGCAAGTAAAAAGTTGATTGATTTCGGATATGTGAATGTAATCGAAATCGGCGGGATTATTGAATATGCTGGCCCGCTCGAAAAATAATGCTCCAGATGGGCTTATTAAAAGAAATCTTAAAGAAAAAAATGGACGTGTTCACGCATCTTTTGACCTTGATAGCGAAATTTATGATGACTATTTGCACGGTCGCATTACAAAGACAATTTGTGAAGCAAGAAATAAAGCTAATACAATAAGAAAAATATTGTATAATAAAATCATCGGGGCTGTAGCTCACCTGGCTAGAGCGCTACAATGGCATTGTAGAGGTAGTGGGTTCAAGTCCCATCAGCTCCAATATGGGAAAAATCAAAATTATCAAAGGTGACATTACTAAGCTGGCTTGTGACGCAATCGTAAATGCTGCAAATTCTTCGCTGCTGGGTGGCGGTGGTGTTGACGGTGCAATTCATTATGCTGCAGGTTCTGAACTGCTTGCTGAATGTCGTACACTTGGTGGCTGCAGAACTGGCGAAGCTAAAATCACAAAGGGATATAAACTACCAGCAAGATTTGTAATTCACACAGTTGGGCCGATTTATTTTGAACATAGTCCATTTGAATCAGAGGCGCTTCTTACTTCCTGTTATGAAAACTCTTTGAATCTTGCAAAAGAAAAAGGCCTTAAGACAATTGCGTTTCCTTTGATTTCTGCCGGTGTTTATGGTTACCCACAGAAAGATGCTATTAGGGTGGCAATTGAGACAATGAAACTGCATCAGGATGATTTTGATGAGATTACGCTGGTGTTGTTTGGGGAACGGGAGTTTGGGTTTGCGAAAGAGATGTTCCCAGAGTTTATAAACAACTTATAAAGATGTCGTTTCCTTGTCGTCTGCTGTCGTCTCGTATGGTATTTGATGTCATCTATCAGGAAAGTTTGTTATTAAATTATTATTCCTTTATAAATCTCTCTATTTTGCAGGTGTGAGTTTTAGTTTTCTCATCATAATTAATACCAATAAATATCAAATTTCCGGAGTAATTTGATAAAGAGTCATAATATTTTTTTTCTTTTATTTGATTTAATGCAGTTTCGGCAATTCCGTTATGCTTTAACTCAAAAATTAAAGCCGGTAAATCAGGTAAAACTGGAACATAAGTCATATCTTCAATTCCTTTCCCAGCAGAAATCTCGCGATATGCATTATATTTATTTAACGCATAAATATATGAAAGATAAATTGCACAATGTAAAGCGTCTTCATTGTTGTAAGAACGATTGCTGGTTACATGTATATGGCTTTCATCTAAGCTTTTTGCGACAGCATCTTCATTACCGTTAAAGGTTTCTTCTAAAAGTTGTTTTGATGCTTCAATGATTTTATTTGTTGTTGAATAATCAGCACAAATCTTTAATGCATTTATCCATTCACCTTGAACTTCCCTGTTAGGAATATAGCATTGTTCTTTTTTTGAATTATATGCAAGATAGCCAAGATGAATTAGATATGTAAAGACATCATCCATTGTTTTAAAACCAGTCATTGTATTTTTATAAGAAGTGACATTCACATCAATGTAGTCGCCAGAAATCATCTTTATAACTTCATCTTTAGTACCATCAAAGTTCATGCTAATATAATCAGAAATTACTTCATAAGTTGAGGTCTGTCCCCAATAGCTTTGAATTTTGTTATTTCTTATAGACTCAAGTACAGAACGAGGATTGTATAATTCAACATTTTCAAGTTTATATCCATCGTACCAGCGTTTGCATTCTTCATAATTAAAATTATTTTTATCGCAAATCGCTTTAGTTTCTTCTGCAGTAAATCCAATATATGGAGCAAGTCCATTCGATCCCAGCATTGTGTATTCAGTAAAGTTATTAAAATTTGACTGAATCTTCTCTCGGATAATAGGAAGAATTCCTGTTAGATAAGCAAGAGTAATTGCAGGTTGTAAAGTCGTATTTTTGAATAATCCATTTAAAAATGCAAGATATTTGTTAAACAGCTCATCACTAATATTTCCAGAAACAACTTCGCGAACTAAAATGTCGTATTCATCAATAATTATTACAAATTTTTCTTTTGTTTGAGTGTAAATATAAATTAAATTGTATGGTAAATCATCTGCTATATCGATTTTACATTCTGGAAATTCATTTGCTAGTTCTTTATTAATTCGTTTACAAATAATACTAATAAAATTTTCGTTATCTTCAATATTTTGATATTCCGAATTTAAATCAATTTTTATGACGTTTACTTTATTAAGATATTTTTCAAAAATTGGATCTTTACTTCCAATAGAGTTTTTAAAAAGTTCTTTTGAATTACAGCCTTTAGAAAAATAAGCACAAAGCATATTTCCAATTACTGTTTTACCAAAACGACGGGGACGGCTGACACATACATATTGATTCCATCGTTCAAATACTTCTATAAGCGCTGGAATCATACCTGACTTATCAACATATATTTTATTCTTTGAAATTTGTGCAAAAAGTTCATTTCCAGGATTTAAATAAATGCCCATATCATCCTCCGTAAAAGATTATAACATATTATTGGTTATGCATAAAGTTATCGAAGTGAATTGATGAAATACATTAATAATCTTTATTGATGTAAAAATTATTTTGTCCCTAAAATCATACGGTTTTCGGGAAACGAATCATCACCGTAGTCATCACTTAAAAGCAATTCAACATCATGAGAATAAATGTCCAGTTCTTAATTTCAATAGGAATACAGTTATCAGCAAGATTTTTTTTGATTGCTTCTTCTCATTTGAGATTACCGATATGGTATTCCCATGTTTTGCATTGTTCAAAGACTTTTGTAAAAAATTTACAAGGTTCATCTTTGCCTACTGCGATGTTTGTTGGTGTATCAAGATAGGTAAGTTTGCATCCTGATTATATTTTGCTTTGTCGTTGATTCCGTTATCAATCAAATATTGTTTTGGGAAAATATGATGTACATCACCCATTGTTGTTATAAGATTTGAAAACTTTGAACCTTCGTTGAATAAGGAATCACTGCTTTCTCTGCAGGACGCAGCCCAAAATACACAAAGATATGGACTATTTACAGAAGAAGTTTCAAGGTTCTGTACGAGTTCAACATTCCAGAAAGTATCAGATAAAGTTTTCTCGACTTCTTCAAGCCATGGCAAGAATCCTTTTTCTTTGATTCGGCGTAAATCTAAATCCATTGCTGATTCAGGAGATGAAATATAACGGCCTGTCAAAGTGCTCATTACATACCAGCGCTGAACATAATTTTTTACTTTCGTTTTATCAATTGAAGAATCTTTCAACAGGCGTAAATAAAGAGTGTAAGCAAAATCTAGTGTGATATCTGATGTAATAAGTTTCTTTGAAATAAAACCTGCATCTTTGATAGCAAGAACAAACTGTTTGAAGTTGTATTCGTTCATGTAATCAAGAACACCGTTAGAAAGATTTTTGAAGGTATCTTCTGCAATTGATTCCTTAAAATCTTTTGTTTCAAAATCACGACCTTGCAAAAGGCTTACCAGATCCTTCATTTTTCCACGATGATACTGAGACATAAATGCAACACGAAGCATATCACTGTAATCAGGATCATAAATATCATCATTGTCATCTTTTAGCCATTTGAGTTTTGGAGCATAATCTGTTTTTGCAAATTCTTCATCCTTGGTCATTTCTGGATACCATTTTGGATCCACTGCAAGATGAGAGAAATAGTCGATTGCCTTACGTAGCATATTTCCGCCATAAGTTTCGTTTGCAGCAATACGGCTCATGGCAAAGTCAGCCTGATTCAGTTTTGTTCCCTGACAGTTAATACGGATAAAGATTTCTGTTACTTCATCAATGCTCAGTTCTTTATCGAAAAGTTCAATTACACCAAGTTTACGATTTTTGATGTCGATAAGCTTTGTAATCTGCTGATTAAAATCCTTAGGTGTAATATCAGGATTTGCTTCACAGAAATTTTGAACAAAAGAGAAAGAATCAAAGCTTGGCTGGAATATTACAGAAATATCAGGAATCCATTTTTTATCTTTTAAGATAGCATTGTCCTGAACAGCAAAACATTCTTCATCATTTTTTGCAAAAGGATTATAAGCAATTGCAATATGCTTCTTTTCAAAATCAGCATTGAATACTTCCAGTCCACTTAAAGCTGTCATCATAGCAGTAACACGCTGTTGACCGTCAATCATGATTTTCTTGCCGACAGAAAGACTTCCGTCTTTGAGCTTTAAATCCGGACTTTTAGAAATAATCAGATAACCAGTTGGATAACCTTTGTAAAGAGAATCCACTAGGTCACGAACCTGTTTTCCTTTCCAGACAAACGGACGCTGTATTTCTGGGATAGCTATTTCATTTGATTTGATGAAGTTTAAGATTTGTTCGACTGTGTAGTCATGTACGGTGTATTTTTCGGACATACAATTACATAAAAAAATCGAAATTTAAGAATATGAATACTATTCTTGAATTTTCCAAATTCCTTTCGCTTCATTTGCCATTTTCTTTTGTCTATTGTCTATGCAGCTTTCTGTCCATTCTTCTAAATCGGAATTCCCAATTTCGAGTGTCATAGGAACTGTAGATTTTTTGTAAATAGCTTTCTTTTCTGAAAAAGAAGCATTTCCTAAATCTCTATTTTTACCAGCTTCTAAAAGAGTCATATTTCCAAGTCTATAGTGAAACTGTTGTATTTTCACATCATTCCAATTCCAATCTTCATTCGGATTATCTGGTAAAATATGTTCCAATGTACTACTTGTAACATCAACAGATGCCCCTGATTCGAATTTTTCTATTTTCCCTAATATATACTTAGCAATCTGGTTATTTCGCGAACTGTAAACAAATTCTTTATATGCAAATGTTTGTTCAAATTCTGCATCTGTTACATAAATTCCAGCTTTTAACTCTTCTATTCTGTATGATTTAGTTTTATTTATATCTAGAGCAACTTTATTGTAAACACTTTCCAGTTCATTTGGATTTTTTCCACATATTACATTATATCTAAATGAAATTATGACTATTTTTGCAAGTAAAGATGAAAAATCTTTTTCTGTAAGATTCGAATAAGCTGACATCAACAAAGGTATTGGCTGAATTACATTAAAGAGTTTTAACAAATTGAGATTATTTGAAACATCCGGCTGAGTTCTCCACATTTCATCTTCAGGGCTTCTTAAAGCCATATAAATATCAGCCTTTTTTCTCATATCCCGTAATAAAGCAAAAGCCTCTTCAGGAGTCTTTATTTCATTACGAATTGTTTTGTATAATTGATTTTTTCGTATTGTTTTATGTGTACTATTCCAATAAAAACGTAAATAGTCAGATATTTGAGAATCTTTTAAAATATCTGTAATTTCTGCCCACATATTTTCAAGTTCATCTAGTTTTGTCTGATGCAAATCATTTGTGTTTGCAACTGAGAAAATATAATTTTTTAGTAAATCAGATGAAGAAAGCTGAACACCACGAGCGTTTAAGGTCTCAAAAACCTTAAACGCATTCAATTCATCAGTGACCGTAATTACTGTAAAGAAAATATTATTTACAAGATTCTCAACAAATATTACAAGCTCTTCCGCAGTTTTATATGATGCTGTTAAATATGCTTTAAATGTTTCAAATGCAGATTTTAACAATCTTTCAGAAGCCTTTAATCCGCGTTTTGGCATTTCTTGAAGAGTTGAAAGATATGTTCTATAAAAATGATCATTATTTCGATTTAGTACTAATTTATTTACAGATGTTAGAGTCAGCATATCCATATTACCAATATACGTAGAACGGATGTTTTCAGCCCTTTTTTTATTATCTTCTTTCTCTTTTTCTGTACATGGGAGTTTTAATAGTATATCTACAACTGCTAATATCAGTACACAAAGTGTTGTAAGCCTCTGCTGACCATCTATAATTTGATAATTTTTATCATCCGCTGTTTGGAGAACCAAATAACCCATATAATGAGAATCATTCTCATCAATCATCTGCATTAAATCATACCAAAGGTCAGACCACTGCTCTTTATCCCACGAATAATCACGTTGATACTTAGGAACTTCATAATGAAGACCATTGCCCATGAGACGTCCAAATGTATCATTTGATGTGTTTTTTATTCCCTGCATCATAGTGTTTATCCTCCTTTGTACTAACAGGATTATTCTATCATAATCCAATAATTCTGTTTATTCTACAACTCCCCTCTAAACGCACGCGCCAGAATTGATTTTTTGAGCAAGTCGATTTGCTCCTGCGAATACTCGGAGGCTTCCTTTTCATGATGTTCTTTTTCCACAAAAAGCAGCATTTTACACCCGCTCAGAAGCCGTTTTGTAGACTTCCATATCTTCCCGTTTGCCGATGGCGATTATGTTTACCAGAAGGACATTTTCAAAGACAGAATACACGATTCGGATTTGCTTTTTGCAGGCGTACATTTTTCTGTAGCCGGTCAAGTCATAGCCGTTTTTGTTTCCCAATTCTTCACCAAGCAAAGGGGAAGTTTTTAACTTGTCGAGCTGCTTTTTAACGAGTTTCTTTACGCTTCCGTCAAGGCTGCAGAACTCCTGCAACGCCATAGGGTGAAATTTGATTTCGTATTCCACTTACAATCCTGCCATTTTCATTGCATCGTCATAGGATACATATTCAGAACCAGGCGTATTTTTTCTCTCCTGAATGGTCTGGAAAATTTCTTTCTGCTCGGCGGCTTCCTCCAGGCTTTTGAGTCGCTCGTATTCATCAATCGGAATCATGACAGCCTGCATCTGGTTGTTTTTTATGACGACGATTTTCTCATCGTTGGATTTTGTCATTCTCTGCAAGAATCCTGCAAAACCGCGGACGAACTGAGAGCTTGAAACAATTTCATTGCGTGCAAAAGTTACCATAAAAACCTCTTATGTAAGATTTTACATAATATTTTATGCAAAATCAACCAGGCTTCAGATATTTTCAGAAAAAAATTAATTTTACTTAATGCTTTTTCTTAATAGCAGAGGGCGGAACTGTAGTATCTTTCCGTTCAAAAATCTGTAAACAAAGTTTTTGAAGCGGAATATATTCTGTATAAAAAGGATGAACAAACTGATTTAGATTTTGCGAAACAATTTTACTCAGATCATTTTTTGAATATGAAGGAGTATTTTCCTGAATAGTTCTGACACATTCAATCATCTCATAATCAGAAGTCAAAACAAAATTTCCATTAGGCTTTGTTTTTATTAATTCAATTGTGTGTCGGATTAATTCAGTCATTGAATTATCAGTTGTATAATTTCTATTGTTATAGGCAACTCGACCATTAAAAGGAATATTGTTTTGAATATGACGTGTTACATCAACAATTCCTTTTATATTTGCATCATTATTTTTAAAAGTCTTATATTTTCTAACAAGTCCCTGTGCAAAAGCTTTTTTTAATAATGCCGGAAACATATAAAGTAATAAATCAAATTCACCAAAAGAAGCTGCAGAATACTTTAAGTCAAAAATGTTCAAACATAAAACTTTCTGTAAAAGATAATGTAAAAAGTAATCATTTTTTGTATCATTATTTTTTGCAAATCGGGATGTAATTGAAATCTGTGTATTTCCATATCCAATAAATCCCATTAAGTTTCCAGTTTTAATTTTGCATTCTTTTAAATTGTCTTTTGACCCTGATAAATGCAATATTTCCAATTCTTCAATTTTATCTTTATTTATGCCAAGAGACTGAGGAAAAATTAAAAGGTTTGGATTCTCTTCCAAAAGTTCTTCAATAGTTTTATTCGCAATATGAGAAATATCATCATACTGCATTTCATTTTCAAGAACATTTGAGACTCCACAATTATTGTCTTTTAGATACACTACAGGAGACATTAGATCTAGCCTCTTACCTCTTCTTCAGTTTCGTCTTCATCATCTTCAATTACATCTGTATCGTATGCCTTTTTCAGTTCTGGTATAATCTTATCAATCTGAGGTCTTCCTCTTAAATATTCAAAAAGAACGCCAGACAGATGATTTGTCCAAAGTTTTTCAAATGCTTCATCTTTATTGTATGATGCATATTTCAAAAGATAACTTCCACCAATGTGATAAGAAGAATTAAGGCCATCAATAGATGAAATCTCTTTATTAAGATTTGTTAATCTGTTCTTTAATTTTGTAATTTCATCATCACTTGGCTTTGCTCCATAGCTTTCCCATGCAGCTTCTTTATCAAGAATAGATAATGAAGATTCAGCAGTAATTTCGGTCCATGTAAATCTACGACGGAAAGCAAAATCTATACTTTCTACGCTTCGATCAATATCATTCATAGTACCAATGATATATACATTTTCTGGAACGTAAAAACCATCCTTAAAAGCTTCACCATCATGTATTAAATTCTGATATTGAGTCTGTACTGCTTTTTCTTTCTTACCTCGATAACCTGGATCAATCGCATAGAACAATTCACCAAAAATCTTTGAAACTTCACCACGGTTAATTTCATCAATAATAAACACAAAGTCTTTTCGTTCAATCTGTTTTACTTCTGCAGCTTTATAACTATTCCTGTTCTCATAAAGTTTTTCATATAAAGCAAAGTAATAAGAATCTTCCTGAGTTCTCCATTTACGTTTATAAAATTCACGAATCTTACCACTATTAGTTAATTTGTCTTCTGCACTAAGTAAATCAACCAAAACCTGTTTTTGAAGTGTTAATTCATTTCTTTTATCATTTGAAGGAACTTTTACAAAAATATATTTTTGATCACTTGATTCAATATAGAATTCATTTCCAGTTGTAATCGCGAACTTGATAGAATCATCTGTAGCATTTGATATAAATTCATCAATCAAATCTGAAACAGTTGCTTCTTTTTCCTGAACATCTTTTGATTTACTACTGTTTTCCAAGTTTTTTAATGCCAAAGCACAGAACTCTTTAAATACACCGTCTCTTCTTTCAAAACCTAAAGTTCCATTTTTTTCAACAGGGCGTAAACCTTCTACGAAATCAGTGTAATCATAAGAAGGATGGAATTGAACAATTTTAAACTCTGCATTCATAGCTTTTGCTATTTCTTCTGCATAATATGTTTTTCCGGGTCCTGGAGCACCAGCAAAAATTAAGTTCTTTACATTTTTTAATTGTTCAATCTGCTTATCCATTTTTTTACCCTCAAGTTCATCAATTACCTGTTGTTGGTCTGTTTCTAATAATTTTTTAAAGTTATCAAGAAATTCTATAATTACGTTGTTAGGTTGATTTCCGTCAAACAAACCAAGAGCTGTTAATGTTTTTACATCTCCAATATCTTTTCTGTCTTTTATAGTTTTATCACCAACTTTATATTGATGATAAATATGCAAAACTAAACCGCTGATATGTTCATTTTCACCCCATTTTGCAATTATATTTACACCTGTATCTTCCCAGTTTAAATAACAAAGTCGTGTTTTATAATCACCATATTTATTTGCAACATTTAAGAACATTGTACCGCAATCATATGTTGCCCATTTACTTACCTGGTTTTGAATATTGTGCCCTGCATAACCTTGCCCGTTCATCTTAAAATTGTTTTTATCAACATATGGCTTAATGTACTTTTCATATCCGACATAACTTGTATCTTCATTCTGTATATATTCAAGATGAGAAACAAAATATTCCAGCATAGATTTAAAGTTTACATATTCTTCGTTTACTTCTTCCATATTTAAATCCTCAAGGTCAAAGTTTCTATAATTCTTCCAAGTAAAATTGGAATCTCTGTATTCTCTTATTTTTCTACAGTTTACAGCATAGTTTTTTTCTTCATTTACTTTTTCTAATTGTATTCCCAATTTTTGAAATAAATTGTTTTTTCTCTGGTGAGAATTAAGAATCGGGAATATATAGGGTTTAAGACAATGTAATACTTGAGAAATGCCACCAGTGGCTAATCCATTTATTCCATCTCTTAGAGTTTCTTCTACAAGAGAAAAAGCTTTGTTTTCATCATTTTCACTTAATAAGCTTACACAAAGCTTTATAAATTTCTGAACAGATTCTGGGTTTGTTTTAGATTGAGTGTTATAAAAACCAGTTCCAAACATACCAACCGAAATATTTTCAGATTGCTCTGTATGCTTATATTCATGATTTTGAGCTTTTTTCCAAACTGTATCTAATAAATCAATTAACCTATTTTTTTCATCATCCGGCAAATTAGATTTGTTTACAATCTCTTTCTTCTTATCAATACGATGTTTCCAAGTTCCAACAGTTGTTAAATATACAAGATTCAAATCGTTGTAATCACAAATTGAAAATTCTGATAATTTTGAATAAGACTTTACAATCTCTGAAACAATCTCATAAGAACCGTCGTACTCAGAAGGAATAATTTCTTTTGCACCTTGTAATCGTTCAATTAAATCAAGATATGAAATAAACTGAGTTCCCATAGAATTTAGTTTAACTGGACCTTGAGGGTTGCTAAATCCAAATAAAGAAAGATACTCTTTTATAAATGCACAGCCGTTATATTCTTTAATTTTTTCAAGTCTAATATAGGACTTTGCTATTCCAAGATTCTCTTTATCTAAAACATATTTTTCATCTTTAATAGTCTTTTCAAGCGGAATATCAATTTCTCGGATTACACATTTAAATTTGAGAGCACCAACACTACGAGAAACGTAAACATAAACAAAATCCCCAGTTTTAAAAGAAATATGTTCAGCTTGTTTCCAGTCAATTGTGTTTAAATCTCTAAATGCGTTTATAGAATCATATATTTCAGGATTTGCAGAAATTACCCAGCTGGTATGGGCATAATCTGGTTCTTTAATTTTCTTACCAAGTTTCTCATTAATCAGTGTAATAAACTCTTTCTGATGTGCGTCTTTGCTGTTCTGCATCAAAGTAGAATTATTTATACTCCATTCAACAAATTTTTTAATTGAAGGCACAAGTTTTGGCATATATTTGTTCAAGACTTCATATGGAATATAAAATTGGAACAGCTTTCGTGTTTAGGACATCAGTTTCGCGCATTTTTCCGTCAGCAGCCTGGAGCTTCTACTGGTGACAATTTGTCACCAGTTCACTACCTTCTTCAGATAAACGCTGTTTCAACTTGTTCCAATACTTTCTTGCAGTTGTATAATCTGGACTATCAGATAAAATCCAGCAAACATCCACTACCGAAAAATACCAGTCTTCCTCCTCATCATTCCAGACAGTGCGAACATTCTTATTTTCAAATACTTTGATTTTGTTTTACATACCATTTCCATCTTTTTTCATCTATAAAATTATAAAACTAGATTTAAAAATATCATTAAATCATTAGTTTATTAAATGATTAGGAAAAAAAGGCTCGATTGTTCTTCTTATTTCAACTCCTTCTTCAACTCGTTAATCAATTCATCACTCTTCTTAAACGAATCACTAAGCATCTGCAAAAGTTCACCTGTAGTATGCGTAACTTCTTCTTCCTTCACAAATGGATTTTTAATATCAAGATTCCAGCCGTTTTCAGCAATCTTTTCTACAGGAACTCTCCATGCCTTTTCGTTTTCAACACGTTTGCCCCACCATTCTTTAAGCGAAGCAAACTCGCTCTTTTGAATTGGTTTTGTCTTTGAATAAGATTTCTGCCCTTCTGGCAGTTTGTGTTCCCAGTACCAGATTTCTTTAGTAGGCTCACCTTTAGTAAAGAACAAAAGATTTGTGGCAACCGAAGCATAAGGCTGGAAAACAGAATTTGGCAAACGCACAATTGTATGCACATTGCACTGAGTCAAAAACTCTTCGCGGATTCTCTGTTTTACACCGTCACCAGTTAAAGAACCATCAGGCAAAACAATCGCAGCACGACCACCTTCACGCAAATAGCGGATCATCAAAAGCAAAAACAAGTCGGCACTTTCTGTAGTACGGAACTGAGCCGGATAATTAGTTTCAACACCATCACTTACGCTGGCACCAAAAGGCGGATTAGCAAGAATTACATCAACACGTTCTTTTGCGCCGATGCTTGTATACTCGCGGTTCAGGCTGTCCATGTTCATAACATTCGGAACTTCAATATCATGCAGAATAAGATTTGTAACGCAAAGCATAAAAGGAAGCGGCTTAAGTTCCTGACCACAAATTGTTTCTTCAAGCACCTTCATATCTTCAACAGAATGAACATCCTGTTTCCTGATATTTTCAATAGCACTCGTCAAAAATCCGCCGGTACCACAAGCCGGATCCAGCACCTTTTCGCCAAGTCGGGGATTAATAATCTCGGTCATGATTTCTGTAACAGCACGCGGAGTATAAAACTCACCGTAGTTTCCAGCGCTCTGCAAATCACGCAAAAGCCCTTCGTAAATATCGCCGAACATGTGGCGGTCTTCGCTGGCATTAAAATCAATCTCATTAAGCTTGTTCACAACCTGGCGGATTATAGTTCCGTTTTTCATGTAGTTGTTAGTGCCTGCAAAAATATCACGAATTAAAACAGCACGCTTGTTGCCGGTAGAAACATCCAGATTCTGCAAGCCAGGGAAAAGCTTATTATCAACAAAATCCTTAAGCTCGTCTCCAGTCATACCTTCGCTGTCTGCAGCCCAGTTTCTCCACTGCAGCTCGCTCGGAATCACAGAAACATAATCATCGCTGATAAGTTCCATTTCGGCATCCTTATCATCAATGATTTTGAGCGTAATCATCCAGCCCAGCTGCTCAAGCCTCTGTGCATCTCCCGAAACACCCGGGTCCTTCCACATAATATTCTGTAATGACTTTATAATTCCACCAATGTTTGGCATTTGTTCTGCTCCTGCTTTTTTTATCCCTCAAATAATCCCTCTTTCTGTGAGGGATTATTTCTTTTCCAGCTTCTTTATCATTTTATCAAAATCAGAATCTATCTTCTGAGTCTTATTAAAAACTTCATATTCACTAAAGGCTTTTTCATCAGCTTTATTTCTTGAAATCTTTCCATTTCCCTCAAGAATATCGTACTTTCGGAATTCAAGAAATTCATTAACACTTGCCGCAAACTGTTCCATATTAAAAGGAATCTCGCGTTCAATCAAATCTTCAATATAATCAAAATAACCGCTCACAGTTCTTTCCAGCTGCCGGATTTGCTTTTCAGAAAGATAGTTTTTTGCAATATTTACATCGGATTTCAAAATGCGGCCATCAGGAGAATTTTTCCATGTAGTTAAACCCATGTGCTCTTTTTTGTGGTCTGCCTTGTCATAAACAATTTCGGCTGCAGTCTGCCCGGTAATTGCAAAATGAAACTTATTCTGAACAGTCGCGTAAAACTGTTTTGTAATTTCAGAGTTTTTATCATAATCAATGGAACATTCTGCAAAAATATCTGTAATCTGCTGCCAGATTCTGCGTTCACTTGCACGGATTGAGCGGACTCTTTCCAAAAGTTCACGGAAATAATCCTTTCCAAAAACATTTTCGCCTTGCTTTAAGCGTTCATCATCCAGCACAAAGCCTTTTTTGATGTATTCCTTTAATACATTTGTAGCCCAGATTCGGAACTTTGTAGCTTTTGCAGAATTCACTCTATAACCTACAGAGATAATGGCATCGAGATTGTAAAAGGTCACATTTCTTTTTACGGATCGTGTGCCTTCTTTTTGAACTGTTTCCAAAATGGAAATAGTTGAATCTTCATCCAATTCCCCACATTTATATATATTTTTTAGGTGCTTTGAAACCGCAGGAACATTAACATCAAACAGTTCTGCCATAGAATTTTGCGTAAGCCAGATAGACTCATCCTTAAGGAGCGCATTAACTCTTACATCTTCTTCATCTGCTTTATAGAGAATGTACGATATTTGTTTTACAAGTTCGTTTGGCATTTGTTTTGCTCCTTTTTTATATTGAGGAGGGGAAAGCCTTCCCCTCGCTCCCAAGCAAGTCGCTCCACGAATCGTCCCTGCAATCAGTGCCGATTCTCTCCTCTT